>Ga0180007_10005425_pt1 | contig 12890 bp, 16 predicted proteins | sample MM_PC_MetaG_FD_121122 | JGI IMG/M metagenome (GOLD analysis project Ga0180007, IMG submission 121122) | Groundwater microbial communities from the Aspo Hard Rock Laboratory (HRL) deep subsurface site, Sweden - MM_PC_MetaG | ecosystem: Environmental > Aquatic > Deep subsurface > Groundwater... | reverse complement strand
TATAACCTGATATATGTTTAGCTATTTACCTGATTATTTATTAGTTAATTATCTAACATCTATTTACTTTTCCAGATACTTCTGTAAAATCAGGATACTTAAGATTAGTGATATAAATTATGTTTGGCGATATAAACAAGTCAGAAATAATGGGAAACATCACGAGAGATCCCGAGCTTCGTACTACCAAAAATGGTACTCCAGTATGCAGTTTCAGTGTTGCTACAAATAGAAGGTACCAGCAGAATGAAGAGTGGAAAGAGGAAGTAGAATTTCACAATGTAGTTCTTTGGGGTCAACGTGCGGAATTCTTTTCTCAGAGGGCCAGAAAGGGTACCCGTGTTTATGTAGAAGGTAGACTGCAGACAAGAAGCTGGGAAAGTGAAGCCGGAAATAAGAATTATCGAACTGAGATAATAGCTCAAAGAGTACTTCTGATTGACAGATATGAAAAAGGTGAAAGTTATGAAGGTGCTCCGAAACAAGGCGATTCTCAAGTTCAGAATCCTAAAGCAGCTGACAACAGAAAACCAAAAGCCAAAACGGATGCAGGTGATGAGGAGATAGATCCGGATGATCTGCCGTTCTAGGAATACATCATCAGATACTGGAATCTATATGAGAGAACTCGGACAAAAGTAGTTTAACTGACATACTTCACACTTTGGTTTCCGAGCAACGCATATAGTTCTGCCATGCCAAAAAAGTATAGGGTTGATAAGGTGATACTTGCTCTTTGGATAAAGCTTCATTATAGCAGTTTCGATTTTTTCTGCAGTCTTTTTACTTGTTAGCTTCAGTCTCCTGCTCATTCTTGCTACATGAGTATCTACTGCGATACCTTCACTTCTCCCATATATTACTCCTTGAAAAACATTTGCTGTTTTCCTTCCCACTCCTGGTAATTTAATGAGTTGATCTAATTTACTTGGCACTTTACTACTGTGATTGGCGATAATGCTTCGGGCTGCTTCCTGAAGGTGCTTCGCCTTTGCATTATAAAAGCCAGAAGATTTGATGTCTAAAGCTAGTGATTCAAAATCTGCATCAGCAAGAGCTTTTATGCTTGGATACTTTTTGAACAGCCGAAGAGTGATTTTATTTATCTGATCATCATTTGAACGCGCAGATAAAATCACAGCAAACAAAAGCTGCCAGTCATTCTTCCAGTTTTTTAGGCCGGTTCTTGGATACTTGCCGTATTTTTTACTCAATTCTTTCAAAGTAAATCCAGCCCTATCAAATTTATTCATTCCGGTAAGTGCAAAAATTGTGATTTAAGAAACTATGCTGTTATAATATCATCATTCAAAATGAAATCCTATCTGATGAAGATACGCCTGAAAAATCATGACTGGTTTATAACTATTTCCATACTCGCCTTACTGTGTATCGGGCTAGTTGTCATTTATTCATCTACTTTCACGGCTAAAACAGAGGTTGAAGGGTATGGAACTATAAACAGACAGTTGATCTTTCTTTTTATCGGGTTTGCTATCTATTTCATTGTCTCGACTATTGATCCAACTTTTTATAGATATCTCCCTATTCAAATTCTTATCTTCTTGGTGATATTCTTTCTATTGTTTTATGTAAAGGTATTCGGTGATCCGATTCGTGATACAAATAGATGGATAGAATGGGGCTTTATCAGAATTCAACCATCTGAGTATGCCAAAGTCGCGCTCATCCTTTTGAATTCAGGTATATTGGCCCAAAATTTAGATAAGAAAAGTAACGAAATCGGTGATTGGATCAAAAAGAAGGGGAGCTTTCTGTCAAATATAAGTGACGTTTTCTTCGATCTCAAGGGGAAATATCCTGTAGTTTACTCATACTTACTCGCTGTGATAACATCTGGAGTTTGTGTTGTTCTTATACTTATCGAACCTGCGCTTGGAAATGCTTCTATCACTTTTTTACTGTGCTTCTTGATTTTTTTTATTACATACCCTGAACAAAAGAAATTTATTGGCATGATGATCGTTTCCTTTATGAGTGTAAACCTTGTCGCGAATATTGTAAATTTTAAAGCTCTTTACGATAAGATAGGTCTGTCGTTAATAGTAGAGAATATCGATATAGCTCTCGTATTCTTAACTGTTATTCTTATTTTGCTGCTTACGTACACGCTACGTCTCAAGGTATTTATAGTTCTTATCACATTTTTGGTTGCCGTTGGCGGCTTTCTTGGCGCTAAAAATTATTGGGAAACCAAGCTACCAGAATATCAGCGTAAAAGAATCGAAGTATTCATAGAGCCTGAGTCTGACCCGCAAGGAGCCGGATGGCAGTTGCGTCAGTCTAAAATCGCTATTGGTTCTGGACGAATTTTCGGCAAAGGCTTTCTTCAGGGATCTCAAAGTAAACTTCGCTATCTTCCTGAGGCATACAGTGATTTTGTTTTTGCTGCATTTTGCGAAGAATTTGGCTTAGCCGGTGCTATAGCTGTTTTCGCTTTATACATCTTTCTTATCATGAGAATAGTATCTATAGGGCAGAAGGCTGGTAACACATTTGAATCTCTTCTTTGCTATGGAGTCGCAGTTATGATCATTCTTAATGTTTTTATAAATGTGGGTATGAATATGGGTATCATGCCTGTTACAGGTATTCCTTTACCACTTATTAGCTACGGAGGAAGCTCTATCATGGTCACTATGATAGCTTTAGGTCTTGTACAATCAGTAAATATCCATCGAGATGAGGTTGACATGCAGGAAAGCTTAGTAGTAAAATCTATTTCGCGTATTGAATATTAGTCATTTTTCTGGTTTAATAAAAAGATGTAACTTTAATGATGCTTTATAATGAGTAAAAATTTTTCTATAGTAAAAATAAGCGGCTCGCAACATATGGTTAGTGTAGGTGATAAAGTTGAAGTAAACAAACTTCATGCCGAGGAAGGTAAAAAGATTACATTTGAAGAAGTTTTGCTTCGCAGGAAAGGTACTAAAGTCGAGATAGGGAGTCCAGCAATCAAAGATGCTCTAGTTGAGGCAAAGGTTCTTGAACACTTCAGAGGTAAAAAGGTGCAAACCCTCAAATACAAGGCAAAGTCTAGATATAGAAGAAAGATGGGACATAAGCAAGATAAAACAAAGCTTGAGATAACAAAGATCTAATTATTGAACTAATTTTTATTATATTCTAATGGCACATAAGAAAACGGCATCAGGTGGCGTGAGACAAGGAGTTCAGACTGCAGGAAAAAGATACGGTTTGAAAAAGTCACATGGTGAAAGTGTAAAAGCTGGTAATATTCTCATACGACAAAAAGGAACTAAGTTCTTTCCAGGTGAAAACACCTCTATGGGCAGAGACTTTACTATCTACTCAATAGCAGACGGTAAGGTAGAATTTCGAACACTTACTGGATCAAGAAGGGGTCGAAAAGCAGTTGATGTAATCTCAAAATAACTTTTCCGCAATATTTGATAAATTTATTCCCGTCCATTAAAATGACTTAGAGGTTAGGGTATAACTATGTCTATAAATATTACTGCGAAACAAATCAAGCACATAGCTTCTCTTGCAAGGATCAAACTGAGTGAATCAGAAGTAAAAAAGTTTAGAGTTCAGCTGAAAGATATCGTCAGCTACTTTGATAAACTAAATGAAGTTGATACTACAGGAATTGAGCCAACCAGTCAGGTAACCGGTCTTAAGAATCGTTTGAGGAAGGATGAGATTATTCATTTTCTGAAACGTGAAAGAGCTCTGCAAAATGCTCCAGTCAAGAAAAAAGGGTACTTTGTCACAAAATCAAGTTTAAAAAAAGATGCTAAAAATTGAGAATTTTACAATCAGTCAAATTCGTGACGGCTTACAGAACAAGGAATTTTCTTGTAGAGAACTTGTTCAAGACAATCTTGATCGAATAGAGAAGCTAGATATTAAATTAAAGGCTTATTTATCTGTCACAGATGAACTAGCTTTAGAAAGAGCAGATGCTGTCGATAGTAAAATATCGAAGAATATCGAATTGAAGCCTCTGGAAGGTATTCCCTACTCTGCCAAAGATGTTTTTTGCACTGACGGCTTGGTAACTACAGCTGGCAGTAAGATATTAAAGGACTTTACCCCTCCATATGACGCAACAATTATTGAAAGAGTTAATGACGGTGGTGCCATACTTATCGGTAAGACAAACTGTGATCCTTTTGGCTTCGGAAGCTCGACGGAGAATAGCGGCTACTTTACAACTCATAATCCATATGACCTGGAAAGAGTCCCTGGCGGTTCGAGCGGCGGAAGCGCTGCGGCTGTTGCCTCTAGAATGGGAGTTTTCAGTATTGCAGAAGACACGGGAGGTTCGATCAGATATCCAAGCGCGTTGTGTAATGTTTGCGGTATAAAAGTTACCTATGGTCGTGTAAGCAGACATGGGTCTATAGCATATGGCTCAAGTCTTGATACTGTCGGTCATATGGCCCGAAATGTTGAGGATGTAGCGTTGATACTGAAATCTACTGCTGGTATAGATAGATTTGACTCAACTACTGTTGATGTTCCGGTTCCTGACTATCTTGAAGAGATGAAACATTCAATTCAAGGTACACAGATAGGACTCCCAAAGGAGTATTTCAATGCTGAAGGGTTCGATCCTGAAGTAAAGAAGATAATTTTAGAAGCTGTTGACACCTTTGACGATCTGGGCTGTCATATCGAAGAAATCTCACTTCCGCATTCTAAGTATGCTATTGCTGCATACTACCTATCTGCTATCAGCGAGGTAAGTGCAAATTTAGCACGATACGACGGCATACGTTTTGGTTTTTCTGCAAAAGATACTGCTTCAGTAAATGAACTTTATGAGATTACACGTTCCAAAGCTTTCGAAGATGAGGTCAAGCGAAGAATTATGCTCGGAACATATGCACTATCGGCAGGATACTATGAGGCATATTACAAGAAAGCTATGCAGATAAGGACAATTCTAAAGAAAGAAATAGATGAAGCTTTTAAAAGAGTAAATGTTATCCTTGCACCTGTTTCACCTAAACTTCCGTTCAAAATCGGAGAACACGAGAATGATCCGCTTTCCATGTGGCTTGAAGATATTTTCACAAATGGGCTAAATCCAACCGGTTGTCCCGGACTTGCTATACCTGCAGGTTTTAGCAAATCAAAATTACCTGTTGGACTTCAGTTGATCGGTCCGCATTTTTCTGAGCATATTCTGTTCCGACTTGGCTACCATTTTCAGAACGCCACTGATTTCCATGAAGTGTTACCTAGTTTGGTCGAAGATATGTTGGATAACTAAGTCTTTTGTGTTTCCGGTGCAAGCGGTGTTCCCTTAAAACTAATTGTAAAATATATGAGAGCTATCATTCAAAATGTAAATAAAGCATCCATAGTTATCGGCAATGCTACTTACTCAGGCATAGGAAAAGGAATTGTTGTTTACCTTGGGATAGCGCAAGGTGACAAAGAATCAGATATTCATTATATTGCTAACAAAGTATTGGAACTTCGAATTTTTGCAAATGATGGTGATAAATTCGATCTAAGCTTGAGTGATATCAAAGGAGAGTTATTAGTTATCTCACAATTTACTTTGTTTGCTGATCTCACAAAAGGAAGGCGACCATACTTCGGGAAAGCAGAGTCACCTGATAGGGCCGAAGAAATTTATAATAAATTTATAACAGAAGTTTCAAGATTATATAATCAAAAAAGTGTAAAATCGGGCAAATTCGGTGCCAAGATGACTATTGAACAGGAAAATTTGGGCCCAGTAACATTAATACTTGATAGCTATAATGAATAAAAGAAAAATTATCATAGGCTTAGGAAATCCAAGTTCGGAATATAAATATACTCGCCATAACGCTGGACTGCTTTTAATCTCATACCTACTGGATGAATCTGTTAGTTTTAATGAAAGCAAGCTTCAAAATTCTACCGTTTACAAGTACCGTAGCGGTCTAGTTCTTGCAAAGCTGAAAACTTTTATGAACGACAGCGGTTTAGCCATAAAAGAGATTGTAAAGTGGTATGATGCTGACATAGAAAATGACCTAATCATCGCTCACGATGATCTTGATATTCCACTAGGAATGTGTAAGTACCAGTTTGGTAAGTCGCCCAGAGAGCACAACGGGGTTTTGTCAGCCGAGCAGCACTTGGGGACGACGCATTTCTTTAGAATTCGAATTGGTATCGAAAATAGGATAAATCGGAAGATTCCTGGAAAGAAGTATGTCCTAGATAAATTCACCGAAGATGAACTTGTAACACTCAGGGAAGTTTTTAGTGAGATTCTAGAGAAACACATATTACACTTAGACGCGGTTTAAGGTAATGATTAAGACTGAAGCTATCCTGTTCTAAAATAATTGACTATTTCTCCTCCTCGATGATTTCTACTCTTAAAGTTCCATCTTCATTCTTTCCTACAACTTCAAGTTCTATTCCACAGAAGGAACATTCTATCACGTCACCATCAGAAAATTCTTTCTCAAGAGTGATGTCATTTTTACATTCAGGGCATTGTAATTTTTTATCCATTTTGTTTTTGTGATATATAATCTATAATGTCGTTCAAAGATAACATAAACTCTTTGAGATTTCAATTGAAGAGGAAACCCCGCAAAGCGGGGTGGCCCTATTAACTTGTAACTTTTAAACGCTATTTGACTACAAACATCACATGGGTATTTGGACTTATAGACATTTGTTTACAAAAGACGTCAAACCTCAATTTCGACTTTCCTTAGGTGAAGGAAATACTCCCTGTACCAACTGTGATAAACTTGCTAAACATATGGGAGTCAAGTATGTCTACCTCAAGAGAGAGGATTTGAATCCGACAGGTTCGTTTAAAGATCGCAGCATTGCGTTTCAAATCAGCGCATACCTGCAAAGCGGAAAGAAAGATTTTGTCATATCCTCTTCGGGAAATGCTGCTATTTCTGCCATCGGATATTGTCGGAAAGCTAATTGTAATTTGCATGTATACATCTCAGACAAAATACCTGATGAAAAGCTGATCAGAGTTTTCGAAACGGCCTACATAGACGAAATAGATTTTACTGGAATACGCAGCGGGGAGATAAAACAGATCACAAAACTGGATCTTACACTAAACTTTACTAGTAGAGCAAAGTCAGATGCCTTAAAGTTTTCACGAAAGAAGGGTTTTGTTTATCTTAGAGGTTCAACGGACGATCTTGCTCCAGTTGGCTACAAGACAATATCTTATGAACTTGTAAAGCAGGTAAAACAAATCGATGCGATTTTTATACCTTGCAGCAGTGGTGCAAGCACCCTTGGCATTTACAGTGGCTTCTATGATGTTGATAAGCCCTGTCCAAGACTGCATATCGTTCAGACTACCAAAATTCACCCAATAGCTTCAATTTATGACCAGCAATATAAAAAATCCGAGACAAGCCTTTCGTCTGCTATATCTGATAGAGTTGCTCTGCGAAAAGATCAGGTATCAAATATAGTGACAAAATCTGGCGGTACAGGCTGGGTCGTAAATGATGATGAGATAGATGAGGCTAGAAGAATTTTAAATGAATCTTGTGGGATCAAAACTTCGTATGATTCTGCTCTCTCGCTTGCTGGATTCAAAAAAGCTTTACTGCATAATCATAATATCAAAATTCCATTATTAATCCTTAGCGGTAAATAGTTTTTTAAAAGTTTAATCATTGTTTTAAGTAGTATGGATACTTTCAAATCACTTCTAGATAAAGTTAACGCTATTTCCCAAGATAAGCCCATTTTTTTTGTAACAAATGATGCAGAGCGTGCACTTGGTCTTGAGAAACACATCAACAATTATCACATAATATGCAATGATGACAACGATATTATAGACTATCTTCAAAAGAATAAGATTAGTGTATTTTCTCTTGAGAAGGCGCTAGACAGACAAAATATCATTATGAGAAATTCCAATAGACTTCTCTGGCAGAATGAAGTTCAAAGTTTTATAAAATCAAATGCCAATCAAAACCAGGGCTACTTTATGTTCTTCAAAATTGCGCCAAACCTTGAGAGAAGTGCCCAGAAGATGAATTTTGGCTTATTAAACACTTCCTCAGAATTAAATCGTAAGTTCGAGCTGAAATTGCCACAATATGAAATACTAAAGACTCTAGATATCCGTATCCCAAAGACAGTTGTGAACGAATTGAGGGATACAGATTATTCCCAGTTGGTTAAGGAACTAGATGAGAATTTCATTGTTCAATTCAACAGGGGACATACAGGGGGTGGTACAATTGAAATAGATTCGAAAGCACAGCTGGACGAATTGAAGGAACTTTTCCCAAATAGAAGTGTCAGAATTTCAAAAAAAATTATTGGACCTGCCTATACTGTTAATGCCTGTGTCACAAAGCATGGTATTTGCTGGGGGGGCCTGAGTTTCCAGATAACCGGTGTAGAGGAATGTACTTCTAAAAAAGCAGGAACTGTAGGCAATGACTGGGAATTCATAGAGAAACTTAGTCGGGAAGTATTATCAGATATTAGCAAGTTTATAGAAAACATCGGAATGGCCATGAAGAACTCAGGATTCAAAGGACTTTTCGGACTTGATTTTGTACTTGATAATCAGACAGACAAAGTTTACGTCATTGAAATCAACGCACGTCAGCCGGCTTCTATTCCTATGCACTCAAAACTTCAGATCGAATCCGGGCAGATTCCATTAAATCTATTGGCAATAGCTGAATTTCTGAACATAGACTACGGGATAGATGTAAAAGCATATAACGCTGATGCCTCAAAGCCAATCCAGGCATCTCAACTTTTCCTTCGAAACAAGTTTGACCGTGATGCAAAAGTTATTGGTTCTGTGAAAGCGGGTACATACCGAATTTTGGGCGATAACAGTGCATTTGATTGGACAAGGGGCCAGCCCAAACAAAAAAGAAATGTAATTTTCACTACAGAAGACCGCAATATGCCGCTTGTACTTCAGAACGAGACATATGCTGTTGATGGCATCGACAAAGCTGGTATACTTATACTAGCAGCAAAAGAAGGTAAAATTATCAGTTCAAATAACGAAGTTGCTCGTATTCAGGTCAAGGATTCGTTGCTTGACGAGCAAGGTAAGATAAAAATAATTTATATGGTAATGCTTAAAGGTCTAAATGATAATATAGTGCTTAGAGAATTGGTAAAATAGTGTAAAATCATTATGAAAACATTACAGTTACCCGAATCAGTAAGATACTTTGTCAATCAATACTTCAATTTGCTGTTAAACGGAAAAAAAGTTCGTTGTCCGTACTATATAAACATCAAGAAGTACAGACAAAGAATGAACCTGCGTGTTCTTATCGGCAAGGGATCACCAGAGGAGATCATTCAGGAAAGTCTGATATTTGAAAAGCTGAGGGGGGTGGATTTTGCAAATATGACTGTTGGTGATATCCGCGAGTTCCTAGTCAAAAGACGCCTTGGAATTGACTGCTCTGGTTTCGTTGTACAAATTCTCGATTACTGGTTAAGAAGTGAACGAAAGAAACATCTCTGGAACTACCTAGAATATCCAAAACAGAGTTTATATAGGAAGATTGCTAGAATTCTAAGACCAGTTGAAAATATTCCGGCAAATTATCTGTCTGGAGATTTGAATTCTGAGAAAATTTCGGATTTAAATAAAATCCTTCCGGGAGATATAATTCGCTCGAAAATCCCAAAACGTGCGAAGGGATTGTTGGATCAGTTTCACGTACTTTTGATTTCTGAAGTTGTGAAGGACGATAATGATACTGTTGTATCGTTCAAGTATGTGCACTCTACTAGGTTCTATAGAAGTGAACATGGAGTAAGAGTGGGAGAAGTTCGAATATCTGATCCAAGTGCGAGTTTATGTAGTCAGGAGTGGATAGACGCACTGGAAGGCAGAAACTTTACTAAGGAGGAGATTTGCTCTGCCCCAGATTACTCCCATGTAAGAAGACTCATTCACGTTCCTTTATATCAATGATAAATGCACAATTACCAATTATAACATTGTACATAGAGAAATTGTAAATTGATTGCGGACAAGTAGCTCAACTGGTTAGAGCACCCCGGTCACATCGGGGAGGTTGTGAGTTCAAGTCCCACCTTGTCCACCAGTTATCTTCTTCTCAACAGGTACTTAGTTGTTTCTGTGAGAGTTGTTCTTATCTGGACCTTGTACCGAACATCCCTAAATATAAGCTACATGTCGTTTATGCTATCGGACTGGCAACATATCGATAATTATTGTTATTAGAATTAGTTCTTCCATTTATATCTGATATAATCACGTAAGTTACACATCAGATTCAACAACTACGGGATAGTAGTTTAAAAATTCAATTTAAAAAATGCCGGATCAAGAACTCGTCATACCACGCAGAACCCTTCAATTTGAGGTTCCATCTCCAGCTCTAGCTAGAAAATTGGCAAATACACATCTAGTTCCCTCGCGAGCCGCAGAAGCAGCTGGATACGGCATGAGTCCCGATAGTCTGTCTATGGTCGAGAGAGTTGTTCGCTGGCAAGATCATAGTCCAGTATTGCGTGTAAGCGGAAGAAATTTCTTCATTTCTGATGAGAAAGGAGATCTGTCATACGATACTATTCAGATAGGCGGTATTGGATATGCTCCTTTTATATTATATGTATCAGGTGCAAATGTAGCTATCGCTGATCCAAGTATTCCAATAAGGCCTCCAGCAACATCTAACATCCTAGAAGCGTTTCCTTCGCTGCACAGCTTTATTCGTGTACTACATAGTGGTTACCTCGATAATGTTCGCGCCAGATATAGATATACTGGAGGTTATACCCAGCAGGAAGTACATGAGAAAAGTAATGCCATGGAACTAGTTTTAGGATGGGATGATAAACCTTTTTTGGCTCCGATTCCGTTAGGTTTCGGTTTTTATAGAAAACTATCTGGTGATGCGGGTAAAGTGTTCTTTGTGATATCAAGAGTTCCATTTCAAGGCTTACGTTTTGGGGATTTTCTCAGCTTATATTCTCAAGGGCTTCTGGATGCTGAGTTTATAGAATCGAATCTCACTGACACTTTAAAAGGATTAGGAGCAACTCTTAGATATTTTCATGATAAAGGATATGTTCATTGCCAACCTCATCTTGGGAACTGCCTTTCCTTTGAAGACAAATTCTTTCTTGCAGATTTTTCAACATTGAGTAGAATTCACCATAACGGAGCGAGGGCATTTGATCTCTACATTGCTATAAAATCAGCTGTGGGAGCACTAACAGTAATTTTCAATGGTCGATTTGATCTCCTAACTCCTACAAATACGCTTGGATATATAGCCATCGATGCTGGTGTCGAACAACTTTTCAATGAAGTAGTATCAAGTTTATTTGCAGGATACACTGGAAGAGAACAATATTTAAGTATTGATCCAATGTTAGCATATAGAATAATGAATCTGCCAGCTGTGGAATATAATAGTCCTGGACCGAGTGTTGGTGGGGTATATCTAATCCTGAAGGAACTTGGAATTATTGATTAGAAAAATTAAACATATAGTCACGTATCTCGTTGTCAATACAAGGTTCATAGTTACAAGTAAACATCACCGCAAATTCATCAACACGATCTCTTTCAACCATTGTTACAAAAGCATCTATTTGATCTTCCGGATAAAAAATGTCTCCCTCAGATGATACACTTCTAAAAGTACCTGGAAGAAATTGAAAAATGCCTGTCGGATGACCACCTCCTATTTCGATTGAAGCGACTCTCCATGGTGTCCAGTGACTCTCCTGCTGACCTACATAAAACATTCCTTTTATAAATTTTTCGTCGAAATCATAGCCTCTTTTTGAAAGAATCTTTTCGATATCAGCTAAGAATGGTTCTACTTCAGCAATATAATACTTCCCGCCTAAGAGCTGATATTTCAACTTTAGAGGTAATATTTTGGCATTGTTTGTATCCCTATACTCATAAATTCTCAGCCATTCGTCTTCATTGTCAATAGGCCCATGAGAAAGTTGGACTATTGATACAGTCGTTTCGAACATAAAATAAGTATTAGTAATCAGGAAAATAGAGACATTTATTACTAGTACCCAGAAAATAGATTTTACAATCTGAAGTTTGCTCACGTATGTATATGACGCATATATAATCCTGAACACAGGGAGTATACCAGAAAACACAATTAGATCAAATATCTGGTCTTATAGTGTGATAAAATAGAAGGTATATTATAGCCTAAAGATGGAGTTAGAAACGATAAGACAACATGGGGATATTCTAATTCATACTGTCTCTGTGGAAACTGATGGTATTCGAACGGAGAGTATATTTGGACATGCTGTGTTCTTTATTGAAGCTAGTAGACCTTTATTGACTACTGAAGATAGATGCTTGGAAGCTATTGCAAGGATTCATGCTGATGGGTATAGATTACTTTTTTATGTCATCCATTCTACAGATGCCCATACACTAGATATATGGGGAAGTGAAGGTGTATTATTTGACACCCATCCAGCAAGGCAGTTCAATATATTTCAAAGAAGGATTGGCGGGGTAATGTACAGGTTTGTTACAGGTAGATTCCTTCTCGACATTGAAGTTGGTAGACAAGCTATTCTTGTAAATTAATTTTACGCTTAATAGTTGAAACTGAAAGAACTACTTTTAGATACTGCCTATCCAGCAACCATCCTTTTGCACAATCTTTCCTATCTAAGTGGGTTGTATACTTTGAAATGAGCGAAAAACGCTCAGAAACCGGATTAAACTTAATATCTTGGATTTATTGCAGGATTGTTTTTAATAAAACCTAGGCGAAATCCCAGGGCTTTAGCCCGGGGATGAAGCAGTAAAATTTGAAAATAATTTTCAAATTTTACTTATCTGTGTCATACTTGAATATGGGAATCAGGTATTGGAC
>Ga0180007_10005424_pt1 | contig 12891 bp, 11 predicted proteins | sample MM_PC_MetaG_FD_121122 | JGI IMG/M metagenome (GOLD analysis project Ga0180007, IMG submission 121122) | Groundwater microbial communities from the Aspo Hard Rock Laboratory (HRL) deep subsurface site, Sweden - MM_PC_MetaG | ecosystem: Environmental > Aquatic > Deep subsurface > Groundwater... | reverse complement strand
CTGTTGTAACAGCTCGTTTCTGCTCCATGTTACCAAAAAGCTTCAATCCGAATGGTAATTGAGGAATGACTTTTACGTTACGCTTACGATCGCGGGTTGTATCATATATCTTTACCGGCGGATTGGAATACTCAAAAGTACTTTCTTTTTTTTCTATGATTTGAGAAATATTTTTATACCTTTCTAAAAGAAGCCCCCACTCGCTTAAGGATTTAACATTATCAAAATTATGAATTTTCCAAATAAATATTACCGCGGTAATAAGGAAAAAGGTCCCCACTATAGCTAGTTTATGATTACCTTTTATTTTCGAGCATAAAAATCCACCCATTAAAACAACAAAAATAAAAGCGTAGGCAATAAAACTGCTTACCATTATATCCCTTCCACCAACAAGCGTTATTTTTATCCCTTCATATCCTAAAATGATAAAAACAATAATTAAAATATTTCTCACGGTTTTATTCTTCATCTCAGAAAAAAATACCATCGCTAACATAATATGCGTAAAAAAGAATGTCTTATGGTTATACCTAAGAATAATCACAGCTGTAAATAAAAACAGCAAAGTGTACTGAATTATTCTGTTTTTTAAAAAACCGCGATTGTAAATAGAGTATCCTATTACCGCGTATAAAAAATAATAAAAAAGAGCGGAATTCCTCAATGCCAAAGGCCCCCATTTAACATAACCATAAGCTGTTTTTATAAAAATAAAAATCAGAAAAGCTATGCCAATATAAATATTTCTGTTAAATTTTATAGGCGTACGGTTAACAACATATTTAACAATCAATAACGTTAAACATACGCCTAAAACTATTTCTCCAATAAAAACAGGAAAATTTAAAAACGACGGTTGTAGGGATGTTACAGCAAAGCGGTATGAATATAAAGAATAAAAAAATACTAATAGCCCAATTACTGACAATGATATCCCGTCAACGATGAGGCTCATAACTTTTCTATTCATGCACCTTCTCTTTCTTTTTATCAAAATATCCCGCCAAAACACATTCAATAATTTTTTCATTCCAATACGGGTTAATATATGTCCGCGGCAGTAAAAAATCATTTTTTTCCGGGTTCCGGCGTATCCCTGAAAAACATCGGCTGTAATTATACTCTTTCACCTTATTTATCGCTTCAAAACTCAAATTCCTTTCCATTCCAAAAGGAAAAGCGAAATATTTTATTTTCTGCCCCAACATTTTTTGAAGATGATTTCTTGAATCTGCCAATTCATACCCATAATCTATCCCTTTACTGCCGAAATCAACATGACTCCAAGAATGACTGCCTATTTCATACCCTCTATTGATTAAACTTTTCAAATCTTCCCAAGACATTGCCCCCCCTTTAATATTGGCTTTAAAATTATCTCTTATGTACCACTGATTATCCTCCCCATCGATAAACCCTACAGGCACAAAAATGCATGGTTTTATTTTGTATTTGTCTAATATCGGAGCCGCGTTTTGATAAATACTTTTATACGCGTCGTCAAACGTCAAACATAACGCGCTGTTATCCTCTTTAGTTCCTTCGTTTAACTCCACGATAAAATCATTTAAGGAAAGTATTCTATAATTATTATGATAATACTTTACTTGCTTTTCGAAATTATCTAGGCATTTTTCGCTGATATCATGGTAAATTGCTATTCGACAAACGCGCTTATTTCTGTGATTAATGTTTAAATCCCCGCGATGAATCACTTGGCTCGCGAATCTGATATAGGAATCCCAAATATATCCTTTAATCGTTTTTACCAACTTCTATCACCTTCTTTTTCGTAATTCCACAAATCAACAGCCATCGTTTTCTTAGACTACATTTCGCGCCGCGCGATTGACTACTCTATTCTTTATAATTTTTCAATCTCGCCCAAAAAAACTATAAAGGGCGTAACCTCGAAAACTTTATCCCGGCGGGTTTATCCCCTTAAATAGGCTAACAATTCCGTAATTCACGATTCTAAATTATATCATAATAATGCTTATTTACGACATTAAAAGATACTTCTCTTCAATTTTTACGGTAATCCTCTTATTTTCCCTGCCGGGGTAAGAAGTTTACAAAAAAATATCGTTTTTCCACGTCATGCACCTAATTTGTATAACCTTTTTAAAACCGCCCTTCGTATATCTTTTACTTTACTCTTAATAAGCTTTTCCTTGACTCTTCGATTAAAGATTTGCATTCTCGCCCGTAAAAAAGCGGCTTGCCCCAGTATGTTTTTTTTAAAAAAATAAATATCCCTGGTTTGCCTTATCCGCGCGTTCCATCTTAATTTATACTCTTCGTCTCCAATCATAAAATCAACTTCTTTCATCCCATCCTCAAAACCAAACTTAATAATGTAATAAAGCAGGACTCTCCCAGGAGAACAGGCGGAATATTTCAAATCAAAAGTAGGCATATAGTAATAGATAACTTTATCACGCAAAAAACATTGTGTTACAGCGATTATTTCACTATTCAATTTAAGATAAAACAATAACATTTTAGAATCAAGAATCATCTTTTGATTTATTTCGCGATAAAACAGTTTTGTTTTCTTATTCAAAAAAATACTTTTGCTTTGCCCTAAATACTTCCTTCGCTCAATATGCTGCCGGCACATTGTCTCAAACACTTCCGCGGCTTCACTCTCATCTTTGCAATACCCGAAATGGATTTTCCCCAGAGATGCCATTTTTTTTATTTTTCGTTTCGTCGTATCTTTAAAATTTCTGCTTAACCTTTTAAAATAATCATCCCATGTATTCCCCTCTAAAGACACATAGGGCGATTTCACCGAATCAACAATAAGCGTTTGCCACTTTTTACCGCTCTGGGCAGATAGCTGTTTCGCCCAATACTGTAAAGGGGAATCTTCCCTAACATTAAAGAATTCCGCCATACAGGTTTTACTATTTTCTAAAAAATCGGTAATTAGAGAAAAATTATTGGAATTGGTAATAATATCTCCGTAATCAAATATTTTTCGTCCCATAAGGCTGGTTTTTTGAAAAATATCATTCGCGCGTGCCATCGGAAATATCGTTATCTTATCTTTCTCTCTATATATCTGTATATTAATACTATTTTCATTCAGAAAATGTTTAGCATAGATTTTAAACCAACTAAAATCCAAAAATGGATGACGCCGGCCGCTATGGGTTAATTCACCATTCACCCACAGGTTTTCATATTTGTCCAAATCTTTATACGCGGTAACCGTATATCTATCCACTTTTGCGCCCCCTTTTTATTAACACTGCGGCGGCGCTAATCCATGTTTTTATAGAAAAAGGATTTAACCGAAAAGAATCGCTCAACAGCCTACCCGCTGAAATTTTATGATTAGTTTTCAAAAAAACCAGCGCCGTAGCCCTCATAAGTTCGGCTTTTCTCCGGTTAATTTGCCCCTGATAAAAAAATTTTTTATCAGGCCACTGGGAATAATGATAATCGATCACGTTAAAAGAATGCCGCATATGTTCCGCGATATTTCTGGTAATACTGCCTTCAGAAAAATTATAAACACCCAGCATCTCATTTAAGTATTCAATCTCGCATATTTTAGCCAGCCGCAGCCACAATTCATAATCTTCCACTCCGTTAAAATCTAAATTTTCAGAGAATAAACCCGCTTCAAATAATTTTTCCCGCCTTACCACAGTAGCTGAAGTTGATAAGCAATTACCTTTAAAAAGCAGTTCTTTATATGTTTTATATGGCCCGTATTTAAGCCTTTTGGAAACTTCTCCTTTTTCTACAAACTCCTCATTATGACAAATTAAATCAATACTCCCTTTCTGATCAAGGCATCTTTTTACCTTTAAGAGTTTATCCTTGCGCCACCAATCGTCAGCATCTAAAAAAGCGACAAATTCACCAACAGCCGCGTTAATCCCGCTATTTCTCGCGCCGCCGATACCTTTATTATTCTGATTTATTATCTTCTGACTTAAATACGGATAACCGATAAAATAATTTTTAACCCTTTCCAAGGTATCATCTTGGGAACCGTCATTCACAATGATGATTTCATAATTTTGAAATACCTGACTCCGTACCGAATCTAAAGCGTTCCCAATAAATTTTCCCGCGTTATACGCGGGGATTACCACCGAATAAAAAGGAAAATTCATCATCGGAGTATTGTTCCCTTTGTCTTTGATGCGGAATTATTTCATTAATTAGGTAATCGGCTATTCTTTTATTCACATTTTCATTTGTAATATGAAAGCATTTTTCTGAAACCACGTCTTTAGTTGCTTCATCGAGAATGAATAATTCCGGATGCTCAATAAACCTTTTTAACGATTCCCGCAAACCGGCTACGGAATTAAACACAGGGATTACTTTTAAATCCCGAAAGACAGAACCATTATATGATACAGGAAGCCACTGCCATACAGGGATACCTCTTATCAACGCTTCTTCAGCTACGGTAGAGTAGGAAAACACAATTAAATCCGCATTATTCAAATCTTCTTCCAATGAACCCTTGGTTATTGTTATTTTATTCTTATAACCGCGGAAATCGGCATATTCCTGCATCTTCACAAAAGGATGATTTCGTAAAAGTAACCGCAGTTGAGGCAATCCTTTTGCCGCTAAACATACCGCGTCAATCATTTCCATTTCTAAATCTCTGGCAACGGTAGTAACCATGAGTATATTCTTAATCTTTCTCATCTTACCGCCGGGATTAATACTATTTCTTTTAATATGCTCATATCGTGATGAGCCGGTTAAGATCACTTTGTCTTCCGGAAAGCCGCTTTCCATAAATATTTCTTTGCCTAATTCTCCCATCGCGAATATATAATCCGGTTTGGGAATAGAACAGTTGTCCCTCCAGATGCCATACTCTATTTCCGGATCAAGCACGATAAACGTTTTTTCCCGGCTATAACTGGCATGCTGCATGGCACAATTAACCGTTTTCGAAGAACCCAGTTTAGCGCCCATATAGAATGCCCGTGAATGCAAAAAAAGTTCTAAAAAAGTTAAAGAAACTTTTGGTTTATATTTTTTAAACGCTTTTTGGCTTGAGGAATAAATTAATTCAAAATTTGGTATATTCGAATTAATAAATCCATAAATCAATGGGCTTCGCAGTAATGGATAGAAATCGATACTTTCCCGGATAAATGCTTCTTTAAAACTATTTGTTCTACAAAAACTCAAAAATATAAAATATGGCCTAAAATTAACCAACGCTTTTAATCCTTCGCGCGCCGTAAGCAAATGCTGTAATACCACCAGATTCGTATGCCGCTTAAAAGGATCTAATATTTGTTTTAGCTTATCCTTTTTAAAAAAATAGTGAAAGGGCAGCTGCGCCCACAAAAACCAACCGATCTTTATCCCCGCGGCAGTTAACTTATCCGGTAATGATTTAAAATAATTATCTTCAAGTTCATACGTATCCTTATTTTCTTTTACGCTCCAATTCCAGAAACCCGAAAAAACAATATCACCCCCCCCTTGAGGCGCTCGACAGCATTTTTTTATCACAACCCCTTGCAGCAAAAAAGCAAAAAGGTATTTTAACCGCCCCGTTAGCCCTTTGAAAAAGATATCAGCGCGGCTTGTTTTTTTTCTGCATTTTATTTCTCTTATTTTCCAAATACTTCTTAAAACTTCCGCTAATTCTTTATATCCGCCATAAAAAACAATATCATTGGTATTCAGCGAATTAACCGCGGAAATAATTGTGAGGATTTCTATAATAAACTGAAATGTCGAATCACTCTCGCAATCTTTATGCGACACGGGATGGAACCACCATAAACTGACACCATCCTTTCTTTTTAATGCTTCTCTTAAAGTTTTCCCTTCTTTTGAAGATACTATCCCGATATTCGCGATTATATCAATATAGATTTTACGGGCTTTATCCTTTATCTGTGGCGCAATTTGTCTTGCGGAAATTAACTCGCCGCTGAACTTTTTTTTCAATTCCTCTTCTTTGCTGGGGCGTAAAAAGCTTAGGATAACCGCGTTAGCTGCCGGTAAATAATTTGGTTCTTTCCAACAAACCCATAACGTCTTCTTCGTCATTTTAGTCCCTTATCCCTATCGAAATACCTTATCAAATCATTACAAAATTATCTTTAAAAGACCTCTCCTAACTATTACTGCCCTAATTAAATATACGCGCGATTCTCAAAATTTGATATGGCGCAATGTACATTTTTGATTATGAACGAATACCTTTGGCCTTTTATTCCGGTTACGCGGATATCTTTTCAAGGTATATTTATGAAACACCTTATTCTGACTGCGGCTTAATGTAAGTAATAAAAGATTACGACACAAGCGCGTAAAAATATACTATTGGTTTCCTTAAAAAATATCTTTTCCTACGATTTTCTTTCTTTAAGAATTTTTTCGACTTCCATAAGATCCGATAAAGTATCTACGCTTATCGCGGCATATTCTGTTATGACCGCCTTAACCTTATGTCCATTTTCAAGAATCCTTAGAAATTCAATTCCCTCCACAAGTTCAAGGCTGGTTTGTTTCATTTTCACAAACTCAAATAAAAATTCTCGCCTAAAAGAATAAAGCCCAATTTGTTTATAAATAACATATTCCTGCCTGGTTTTAGGATAAGGAATTGGCGACCTTGTTAAATAAAGAATGAACTCATTTTTATCTACCGCTGTTTTCACAACCGACACATCAACATAATCCCCGATATCAGAAACCTTGGCGATAAGATTAGCGACATTAATAGCGTTGTCATCCAAAAGAGGCTGTACAACCTGAGAAATCATATCGGGATTAATCAATGGTTCATCTCCTTGAACATTAACGATAATATCTGATTCTAAAGCCACGGCGGCTTCCGCTATTCTATCCGTTCCTGTGGGATGCTGCGCGGAAGTCATAACCGCTTTTCCGCCAAAATCTTCTACCACGTCAAAAATCCGCCGGTCATCGGTCGCGACGATAATGTCATCTAAAACATCACATTTCTCAACATTCTTATATACATGATAAATCATTGGTTTTCCTAAAATATTAGCTAAAGGTTTACCTTCAAACCGCGTGGATTTATACCGGGCGGGAATAATCGCGATTATTCTTTTATTCTTTGCCATTTAACTCCTTTTCGTTTAACGCTATATTTTTTACCTTAGATAATGATCATCCTTTTATCAAAATATTATTATACAAAAATATTAAGCTAAGTAAACCCCGTTAGAGAACTTCGTTCTCTAACGGGGTAATCCTTTTTTATTTAAGGGCTCTTCCCGGTCGTAACCGCGGCAAATTAAACTTAAAACCTATTACTTATAACTCTATTTAACTAAAGAAAATAAAATAGGTAAAAAATCGAGAAAAGACGACATTTTACAAATTTTACGTTCCTTAAAAACATTGGGCTCTAAATTTTTAAATACTTCCTCATTAAACAAAGAAGGGATAACAATAACATTCAACCCCGCGCTAAGCGCCGCCTCAACGCCGCTGGCGGAATCTTCGAAAGCGATACATTGCGCCGGAATCAACCCCATTTTTTCAACAGTTTTAGTATAAAGCATTGGGCTGGGCTTTTTCTCTAAACCCGGCTCCCAACAAGTAGCCGCCATCTGATTTTCAGAATTATAATAAAAAAACTTGTGCCCATTATTTATATAACCTTCCAACCCGCAGCACAAAAACACTCTTTTAATAATGATATCAGAAAATACTTTTTCCGAAGATGTAGCATACCCTAAACGAACGTTTAATTTTTTTCGGTTTTGGTCAAGAAAAGTTAAAACCTCTTTCACTCCTTTTTTAACATCTGCGGTTGTTACGCTTAACAATTCAATATATTTTCGCTTCCGCTCCTCAACTAATTCTTTAACATCATCATCAATATCATATTTTTGCTTAATCTTTGAAATTATATCGAATAAGTTCCTTCCGACAAATTTCTCCCCCTCATCGATATGAGTTCCCCTAGAATCCAATAAAAATTTGTATGCTAAAAATATTTCCCGGCTATTATCAAAAAGAAGTTCATCGACATCAAAAATCATCCCGATTGTTTGAGTACAATCAATATCCCAAGCCGCAACTAAATTCTGCATCATTACACTCATTATTATCTACCCGCTATTCTCTTTATCGGCTTAATAAGCTCAACACCCCTTTCTATATATCACGCGCATATAATCCGCTGCTCCGGAAACATCAATCATCGCCTGCAGTTCATCTACCCACTTAACAAGAAATTCATTTCGCGCTTCACCACGATAATCCTGACAAGCTAATATACTATGAATATCCAACCCCCGTGTTTCCATATGGATAACTTTTAAGCCCGTAATATCCCCTAAATATTTAGCCGGCTCATAAGAAAAAAGAACAAGATGTTCTGCTGGAGCTATTATCGACGAGTATTCTTTCATCACTTTAATACTGAAACTATCAAAATTAGGCGTATAAACTATTATATACCCCCCTTCTTTTAAGAGCGCCGCGGCCGCGGACATAAAAGATACCGGGCTTTCAATATGCTCAAGGACATCAAAAATTGTAATGATATCAAAATCTTTTTCGGGAAAATTATCCAAAGATTCACGATAAACAGGCACGACTACTTCTTTAAGTGTAAATTTTCTTAATTTCTCGGAAAACTCTGAACCAAAACAAAACGCTCCGGCTTCTTTCGCAACAGAAAGAAAATAACCGTTCCCACAGCCGACATCCAGAATTTTCTTTTTTGCTAATCTCCCGCAATGCCTTTCCAATAATTGCACCCTCTCTCTACCAAAACGTTCTTTTCTATATTCATAGTGTTCACAGGAATCCTCTTTAGTATAAACCGTATAATTATCATCTTGATAAACAGCATTAGAATCACCAGGAATCTTCACCTGAAACCTTAATTCACATTTTTCGCATTTTACAAGCGGTATTCCATATTTATCGAATTCCTTAACATATTTACCAAAGTTGCATAAAGGACAGACTGAAATTTCTTTCCAGCCATTCTTATTGTTTACATTACTAATCATCTTTAATTCAAATTCTCTCTGCGATTCTAGAAAATTTGTTTTCCTCATTTTATTAATATCGACTTTAAGGTGTTTATTTAACAAATCAGTCAACATTTCACATTCCCTCCCGCTTTAATTCTCAAATGACTATTTTGAATATCTTTCATTACGAATCTGTAGCCTGTCCGTTTATCTAACTTGATGAAGCAGCTCCCATTTATCGACCCCTTTTTTCCACAAATGGGGAGACAATGACCGGTAAAAATCAATCACTTCCCAAAATTCATTCTCGGAGATACTGAGATAATCCAAAAATTCTTTGAAATATTTATTAGGAAACTCTCCATCATACCTGCGAACTAATGACACACCTTCTTCTCTAGTCAAATGCCCGTCTCTAATTTCATGAGCGACATCGGAAGTTGCCCGACCAATACCAAATTTAATATATGCCAGATAAAAATGAAACCCATCAGTCTTATCATCCAAACTCGCGTATTTTGAATATGTCCCTTCCGAACGCCCATCAAAATTAGCCTGAAATCCGGTATGTTCAACCGCATAATAATAATTTTCCTGAGGAACCCACTTTTTATAAAACGCAAACCAATGCATTTCAGGTTTAACTTTTTCGAGTTCTTGCGGCAACGGCGGTCGATATAGAGAAAATGAATTCTCTTTTACCTCTTCTTTGTTAAACAAACCCGCCTCAAGACCATATTGGATTAACTCATCCACCCCCGACCCTTTATAGTAAAAATTCTTCCAATCCGTAATTTGTTCAACCGATTTTTCCATATTTTTGGTCGAACCGCCATATTCAATCTCACCATTCTCTCCATAAAAAATTAGCGGCACGTTAAACTTTGCCGCGATATGAAAGGCATAAGCCTTTTGTCCATAGGCAAAAGGCTCCCAGGCATCACCTAACAATTCAAATGCTAATCTACTAAGTTTGCGGTGTATTTTTCCGTCTGGAAAACATAATAAATTATCAAATCCCTGATCTTTGAAATTAATATAATTTTCCCATCCAATATCCGTATACATAAATGGAGCCCATGTAACCGTAAAAGGATGCATGCCATATTTGTATTTTAATTGATGCGCAACATAAACGCTATCTTTTCCCCCGCTGGCGGGAACAATACAGTCATAGCTGCCGTCTTTCAACCGATATTTATTCAGCAAATCACATAACATTTCCTCTTTTTTTTTCCAGTCAATGCCATTATGTTTTATTTCCGCGTAATGACAAGCGCTACACACCCCTTCCTCATCAAAAATAATTCTTGGCCGCTGATTAGAAACAACACATTTTCTACAAAATTTAACTTCCTCGGACCTCTTGGTTAACTGCCGATCTAAAGTTTTTTTAGGAAACAACATGGTTTTCTCCCTCCTGTTAATAAGCTATATTTTATATGCTACATCGCATACAAAAATTCTTTTAAAATTTTCAACCCTGTTTCTCCGCTTACTTCGGGATGAAACTGACATCCAAATATATTATCTCTATGAATGGCGGAACAGAAACTAATTCCACCATACTCTGTTTCACTCATAATAACTGCCATTTCTTCCGGAACAACGGTATAAGAATGCACAAAATAAACCCACTCCCCGCTTCGGACTTTACTTAAAATCGTATTCTCCCACATAGTGGAGACCTCACAAGAGCATCCTTCCTTATCTCTTTTGGGAACTAATAATCTGTTCCAACCAACATGCGGAACTTTGTAAAACTTATCTTGAGAGATGGGCTCCGAAAACTTACGCACGGATCCGGCTATTATATTTAGCCCTTTATGCAGACCAAACTCATAACTTTCCGTCATGCAAAGCTGCATCCCCAAACATATTCCCAAAAAAGGCTTCGCTGAACGTATCGCGTTTTTTATAGGCTCTACTAAATTTCTTTTTTGTAAGTTTGTTATCCCATCGCCAAAAGCGCCTACTCCCGGCAAGATAAGCCGCTGGGCAAAAGCTATCACTTCGGGATCGGAAGATATAATGCCTACCCCTCCCAGATAAGACACTACCCGTTGTAGGCTAAAAAGATTTCCCATCCCATAATCAATTATAACTACTTTTGGATTTTTCATTATCTTACACTTCTCGCGAGTCAATCTCTGAAAAATTATTTACAAATCGGCAGCTACGCCCTGAATCCAATAATGCCTGCTTCACTGACTGTATCTCTGCGGGTTCTAATCTGCCGGATAAAAAATCTAAATTCCCTCTATTTTTTTTGAGAAATTCTATATTACCTTCTTTAAAAAAAGAATCCCGATTCGGTAACGCCTTCAATTGATGGTAATGAAAAATTGATGCCGCGCAAACAGCGTCAGCACGACCGACCTTAATTCCTTCCAAGAAATCTTTAACCTTTCCTACTCCGCCGCAAGCAATAACAGGAATGGGAACCGCCGCAGAAATCCTTTCGATTAACACCAGATCATATCCTCTCCCTGTTCCTTCTCGATCAATACTCGTTATTAATAATTCTCCGGCACCTAAATCCGCGGCTTCCTGAGCCCATTCAAAAACATCTTTATCCGTCTTTTCTCTTCCGTTATCAGTAAAGGCTTCATATTTTTCATTACCTCTCAACTTTGCCCCTATCGAAACAACTATACATTGCGAACCAAAAAATCTTGCCGCTTCTTTTACAAATGCCGGATTACGTACTGCGGCAGTATTGATTGCCACTTTATCCGCACCAGCGCAAAGTAAATTATTAATATCTTCCAGCGTTCTCACTCCTCCCCCCGCAGTCAAAGGAATAAATATACGCTGCGCCGCCTTCCGTACTATTTCTAACAAATTATTTCTCCCGTATAGGCTCGCGACAACATCAATATAAATTAACTCATCAGCACCGTCTAAATAGTATTTATAAGCGAAATCTTCCGGTTTTCCCAATACTCTCAATCCTTCCAAATGAACCCCTTTAACCAGATTGGGTCCTTTTACCTCCAATTTTGGTATAATTCGAATAGGATTCATAATCTTCCTACCATTTTCATATAGCGGTCCAACCCCCATCAACAACAAGATTATGTCCCGTAACATACCCTGACGCATCCGATGCCAAATAGATAACTCCTCCGATTATGTCTTCCTTATCAGCCATTCGTCCCAAAGGGTTTTTTTTGCTATATCTTTCCACAAATACACCGGGCTGCTTATTGCATACCCCTCCCGGTGAAATAGAATTCACTCTTATATTATATTTTCCATAACACGCTGCGAGATATTTTGTAAAAGTAATTATCCCGCCTTTTATGGCCGAATAGGCCGCCGGCATAGTCATTTCCGTATTGTCATAAATCGATAAATCCGCGCCGACAATACCATAAATGGAAGCAAAATTAATAATTACTCCTGATTTTTTCTCCTTCATATATTCAGCAGCTTTTTGGCAGCAAAAAAAATACCCGTTAAGATGCATATCTATATTTTTGCGCCAAGAATTAACATCCACGTCCTCGATAAAGTCACCCCAATCTTTTGTCCGAGGATACGCCGCGTTTATCCAAATATCGATTCCGTTATATTTTTTAATCAGTTTCCTGATATTCTCGCCGGTCTCTTCAATCTTTGCTATATCAAAATACTCATAATTTGCTTTATATCCTGCGCAGGAAATATCTTTTTCCAATAACGCTCCTTTTTCCCTGTCTATATCCAATAATACTGTGTGAGCGTTAACGCCCGCCAAAGCTTTTGATATTTCACTGCCAATCAATCCCGCGCCGCCGGTCACAAACGCGACTTTACCATTTAAAAGAAACTTTTCCAAATAATCTTTCATATTTTAACGATCTCCTTTTTAATTAAAAATTCTATGAACTTAAAATCGATCTCATTATCTATATCTACCCTTGATACT
>Ga0180007_10005423_pt1 | contig 12891 bp, 21 predicted proteins | sample MM_PC_MetaG_FD_121122 | JGI IMG/M metagenome (GOLD analysis project Ga0180007, IMG submission 121122) | Groundwater microbial communities from the Aspo Hard Rock Laboratory (HRL) deep subsurface site, Sweden - MM_PC_MetaG | ecosystem: Environmental > Aquatic > Deep subsurface > Groundwater... | reverse complement strand
ATCGGATGAGCGCGCCAAACGGATAATTGAGGCATCCCAGAAAAAGATCGTTCAGCTTGCCCCTATTGCATATCGCAACCTCAAACACTTCCTGAAAGAAAAGGATTACAAGGCAACCATCGATACACTTAAAATGGTAGGTATTATGCCCTCACACGCACAGTCGGTTTACATTGATAAGCTGATGGTACAGCAGAACAACGTCATATCCCCTGAGCTCATGTCCACACTCTCACAGATCATGAACACTAAGCACGGCCTACCCACTGTAGACGTTAGGCATATATCCAATGATAACAACGACTTACATGATAATGACAACGGCTGATAAAAAACATTATGTTAACCAATGGCCTGCAGGGTCGTGGTCAGGCCTCCCCAGGGGCCTAGCAGTTAAGGGGTGGGGGGGGAGCAGAAACGGAAAAAGAAGGTTCCAAGGAGTCCCGTATGATACCTCATGACACACAAAGGTTTTTAATTTATGAAAAAGCCTTTAAAGCTGATTGCTGAGACAGGTTGTATGAATGTTGATGAGGATGTGGTATGATAAAAGGCCCATACCTAAGAGACATTGTGAGGAAGTTTGTAGGGTTTGCTTGGACCCGTGCAATGCCTACAGGAAGGTGAGTGGGCCTGTGCACCCAAAGTTTTATTCCAGATCTGATGTGAACGGGTTTGTGAGTGAAAGGAGGATTGAATAGTGGAACTGAAAGAAAATGAATTAAAGGTTTTTTATGGTGGAGGTCTTAACGAGGAGTTAGACCACGAGCTGGAAGTATTACTTGAAGATTTTGGATATGAAATGTGGGCATCCGGTTGTGATGTGAAAAATGTGCGTGATCTGGCGTTTGATAAACCAGACAGATAACACATGAAATTAACGCAAAAGCACTTTGAGATATTCAAGAAAGAGTGCCTGAAGTGGATTGATTTCTTCGGGTTGGTTCAATGGCAGATTCATTTTACGTTTAAGCCATTGGAGAATAGAGCACAAATCGCATTTAATTGTGTTTCTGGGTGTGCGACTATTATATTATCTAGCAAGTGGGAGGAAAACAGTAAAGATTTTATTAATGACTATAATATAAGAAAGGCTGCCTTTCATGAAGTATGTGAATTATTTTTGGGAAGGTTAAATGATATGGTTACTCAGCGATACGGATTGAATGAAGGTGATGTCGATGAAGAAATACACCGGATCATAAGGACGCTTGAGAATAAGGTTTTTACAACGGAGAACCATGGAAGCAAAAGATAAATCAATTACCCTGGACGATCTTGTAAAACACATGATTTTACTGGCGGTGTTTATGGTGCCTGTGTTTATTCTGCCGAAGTCTCTTTCCAACCCATTTGAGATACCAAAGCAAATCATCATAACCGGTCTTGCTATTTTATTGTGCACTGCGCTCATATGGTTTAAGGATCAGATCGTATGGGACAATACCAGTAAGATGTTAGTTCTGCTTATCGCCCTTAATTTTTTCTCATTTCTATACACCAGGAATTATTACTATACGAAAGTTGCGGTTGTACTCAACGTTAGTTGCCTTGTGATATTTTACTTCGTCGCCAATTACTTTGTACTGGATGACATAAAAAAGCTTTTCTGGGTAATAGGGGGGGCAGGTATTTTTGTATCTGTCCTTGTTTTTTGCCATAAACTTAACTACTACCCATTTTTACGATATGCTACAAATTCCGGGAATATCATAGCTACAATAGGAAACAGTAATTATGCTGCCTGTTATTTAATCTTTCCAATATTTTCATGGTTAGGGTTGCTGGCTATAAATAAAGGCGGGATGAGGCTTGTGGCGCTTTTCGGGTTTTTGGTTACAGTATTTGCCCTTTACATTACATTCGGGAGGGCATCTGTTCTTGGAACGATGATAGGGGTAGTATTTTTTGGGGTATTCTACCGTAAATATTTTAAGATTTCTACTGATATCCGAGCTCTTATATTGGGCGTGTTCGTTGCTATTTTCGTTGCCGTACTTATCAAACCGAACGTTATTCCAACATGGTCATTCGATACTTCTTCAATTGTTGCCAGGACGAAGTATTGGACTGTATCGTTTAAGATGTTCACGGACAGTCCGTTATTTGGAACGGGTTTGTGGTCGTTCCGCAATCAGGTTTATGACGTTCAATCGCGTATCCTGGAAAAGCATCCTGATTTCTTTACAGGATACGATAGCAAGCCAAGAAGGGCTCACAATGAATACCTTGAAATCCTGAATGATGGCGGTATCGTGGCGGCGGTGGCGCTTCTCTTGTTTTTTTGGAGGATAATGAAGCGTGGTTTTCAGAGAATGCACCACTCGAAGAACAAGGAAGAAATGGCTATATTATTGACATTGATTTCCCTTGTTATGGCGGTAATGGTATCGGCTGCATTCTTTTTTCCGTTCAGGTTGAATTCCACCCTGTTTTTATTCTCTGTTATATTCGGATGCTTGGGAGGTATCAAGAATTATGCGTAGCATCATAGTAATGATGTTGGCTGGTGTGTTCTTTTATTGTATTCTATCCCCATTTTGTGCGGCAATGGAACACCGGGACTTCCAGAATAGTTTAATGGCGAAGGATATAAAAACCGCTCATATGCATATCATGAATGCCATTAGATTGGATCCACAAAATAGTTTATTCAATTTTGAAGCGGCTAACCTGTATACGAACATGAATAAATTCTATATCGCACAGGAATACATAGATCAAGCCATAGTGAACCCAAATGGTGATTTGGTTCCATGGGGTACTCTTCTTGTAAGCGGTAGACTGAAAATGAGATTGGGGAATATGTATGGTGCCAAGTATGATTTTTCAAAAGCCATAAGGCAATATCCTTACGCTACTGAAGCAAAAAGAGATCTTGCAATGGTTAATCAGATCATTGCTCAGGGTTCGCTTATGATTAAATACGATAAATAAAAAGAACTAAAATAATGCCGTTAACCGCAAAAGGCAGAAAGATATTATCTGCAATGAAGAAGAAGTATGGGGTCAAAAAAGGTGAGGAAGTTTTCTATGCCAGTGTAAATGCGCGATCGATAACCGGTGTAGAGGGTAAACGAAAATCAAAACATACAAAGAAAAGGAGGAAGGGTAAATGGGAAAAGCAGACGAAGAAGTGAAAAGGATAGAAGCAAAACTTATCAAAAAACCGTGGGAGATAAGGGCAGAAGCACTTGAAATGGAATTATCAAGGCTTCGGGATTTTTGTAATGATGTAGCCCTAGAAGTTGGAAAATTGAAAGAGAAAAAATCCAGTGGCAGAAAAAAGTCTGTATGAACAATGGTGTGAAGGGGATGTCATTACCCCTGTCGCCAAACAATTCATGAATGGTCAATTCGAGGTTGCCCCAAACGAAGAGATAGTTCCTCGATGGCAGGGAACACCTTTGGAGCCGTGGATATTCGGATTGTGGCCGAGGGATCGAACTTGTGAACTATGGTATCAAATATATTTCATATTTTACAGTTTCATCCCAAAGGGATGCCTGGGGTGCTGGAAAGTAGTTTATAGACCAAAAACGGTTGTTGCTTTAATGAAGATACATGATCTTCAATACGGAAAGCATAGAAAACAGGGGATATATTCAAAGTGTGGTATGGAGTCCCGAAAGTTTGTTTCTGGTTTGTATAATGCGTTTTGGTATGCCCCCCTTGGTTGTGGCTTGGAAGATGCGAGAAAGTTTCACAAGAAAGTTGCCCGTGACATTCGAGACAGGGTTGGTATTCAGGCAAAGGTGATTCTAAAGCATGGTTGTACGGAAATGGAACAGTTCACCATAAGGGCTTTTGGGGTTGGATCTGATAAATGGGATGAATTGTACGAAAAACTTAAATGGGAAAAGCTTGAAAAGAGACTGGAAGGTAAATACCGAATTGATAATGAGGAAAAAATATATCGTCCTCAAGATCTTGAACGTGACCATCAAAAGAGAAAATGTGTGGAATGGGCGTGTAGTTGGGGAGATGAAACTTATCTACAGCTCACGAATGGCGTAAAACTATTTCCGGAACCGGTGACATATCATGAGTGAAGAAATATGTGGATATTGCGGTAAGACATTTAAAAGGCTGGACAAGCACGTTTGCCAGGATAAGCCAAATCATAAGTTTAGCGATAGGCACGGCGAACACAGGCATGCCAAATGTCCGATTTGTTTGCAGATATTCAAGACATTTCGGATAAAGGATGAATTGACTTGGATTTGCTTAGAATGCGGAAATAATTTTACACCTAGATTTATGCTGGGAAATATGAAAAATGGCAACCGAGAAACAACCGGCGCCGGCGCTTAGCGGCATACAGGTTACAGACAAGATCGCACAGTTTGAAAACCTGATAAACTTCAAGAATGCCCCCCATATTCAGAGGTTGATAACATTGCCTCACCATACGATATTCCTTGATGCAGGAAACCAAGGGGGAAAGACCGCGAGTGTTGCATATAATTATGTTCTAAGGATATTGGGGATTCACCCGATACCGGAAAAGAACAAGTTGTCAAAAAGCATCAGGTGCTTGAGTAGTTCCTTGCCGGAACCATCGGCTGATCCGGAGGAACAGGACAATACTCAGTACCTTGAATTTAAGAAATTACTACCCCCTGAAGCGATCTTAAAAGATATTACTCATCGGTCATCCAGTATGGTTGTAGCTGGACATTTGGGAAGGCATTTCATTGAATTTCGATCAACCAAACAGGAATTACAAGACACTGGAAAAGTACAGCGAAGTTCCTTGTGGGAAGATGAGGAAAGCCCGAAGCAATACAGGGAAGAATCACGGATCAGATTGAATAATCCTCCAGGTCTAAAGCCTGAAGACAGGGGGTTGGTAGGAGATGAGATAATCACATTAACCCCAGTGAATGGTTTAAGCTATCTGTATGATGACGTATTTTTACGGGCTTCTTATTTCTGGAGATCGCCGACTATATGCAGGGAACTAAATCTTCCAGAGGAAGAATACAACAAAGCCGGAAGTCCAAATATAGCGGTTATTCAACTTGCAACGGATGACAATCCGGTTCTCAGCAAGGAAGGAATTGACGTTATTCTTGATGGTATTGATCCGAATGTTGATAAAGACCTCTATGAATTAAGAAGGTTTGGGGTATTTAAGCAGATAACAGGCAGGGTGCATAAGACTTATAATCCGCAGATTTGTTATATTGATTACAGAACCTATTTCCCGGATGATATTCCATATGAATGGACTCATTCTAGGGGAGTTGATTACCACGAAAGCAGAATACCATGGAGTGTTGGATGGTTAAGTGTTTCACCGGATGATGAATGGTTTTTGTGGCAGGAAATGCATCCATCAATTGATGGACCAAAGGCTATGAACACTTACGAAATTGCCCGATCAATTGCCAGGAAATCAGGGGATTATTATTATATATGCAACTTGATTGATCCGTTGGCGAACAAAAAACAAGCCAATACTCTGATGAGTACCACTGATGATTTAAACAGACATTTTCATAATATCAGAAGAGATCACGGATTGGGTACACCTACTTTTTGGCAGGGATGGGATACTAAGGATACGAAAGGCAGGAATGAAATAAGACGAAGATTTAAGAATGCTACAATGGTTGGAAAACCATTTAATAATAAGATTCAGGAAAAAGGGAAGGCGATAAGTCTTCCTACCCTCTGGATATGCAATACTTGTGTAAATTTTCATAAATCTATACAGAGATGGAGTTATGGTGAATGGCAAACTACCCAAACGAAACAGGTGAATGACCCAAAATCACAACCCCAACAACGGTTTTCTCACGATAACATGGTGTTGGAATGTTTAGCTAAAGACCATCGGATATTATTTGCCGGAAAGCATCATGGGGTTGTGACACAGGGTTATCGGAAACGAAGCATTACGGGGAGATAATGAACGTTCTTAACACAGGATGGACCCAAGCAGAATCAAGCGTTGGATTTCAGGAATACCAAGACAACTGGATTCGTACATTTCGGGCATCTGAGATCCCAAAACTACAAGATAATGAAAAAGAGATGTTAGATGAATGGTTGCGGGGTAAAGAAATATTCAAAATTTTGACATATTTTGGAGAGTACAAGGGTTTGGACGAGGAACTTTCTGAATTTATGATAAGGGAGATGGTAAGGGGGAATGTATGAATGAAAAAAAAGATGAAGAAAATGCAACCCAGTCGTCTACCAAAGGAGACCGAAAGATTATAGCCCATTTTGATGTTGACTTATTGGAAGACGGCAATGTAAGCGTTTCAGGCCCTATGAATGATCTGTTGGCGACTATGGATGTAATGGTTAAGGCGTTAAAAGCCATTGTGGATTTACATTTCAAGTCTAGGTATAAACAGGAGCAGGGTATCGTAACAGGAATAGACGCGATGACCTTAATGGATAAACTCAAATCAAAGCACTAAGGAGGCAACTATGGCAAAGGAAAAAATTAAGTTCCCCGACCAAAAGGGGGCAGTCGAAAAGGTATGGCAAAGTGTAAAGAAACAATTACATGCTACATCCGTGAATGAAGACCAAGTAAGGGCATTCACGTTGGCCGGTAGATATGGGAACAATAACCCCGTGTGTCTACTGTTGATGCTAATTCTTGATGAGTTGAGAGAGTCAAAGAGGAAATAAGCTATGTCAGAATATTACCAAAAACCTAACGATGAAAATCAGGACTCAGTTAAAAAAGATTGGCAGCAAAGACTTTGTTCCCAAGTAATGGAGGAATGGGACAAGGGCCGACAGTTTGTATCGGACCTTGATACACTCTATGACGACTTGTACCGGATGTTAAGAGGTGAACGACCCCTGAAGAATTATGATTGGGAAAGCAATGTCGTAATCAATAAAGTATTCCAGGTAGTATGGACTGCTGTTCCATATTTTATCCAGAAAATATTCGGTGCCACACCCGTAATCGGTGTGTCCGGGTTCGATCAAAAGGGGTGTTGGCAACGAGAAATGCTTTTGGACAAATGGAGGGCGAAGGATAAGTTTGTCATAACTGCAACCCTTGCTATTTTGCGTGGTCTTTTAAATGGCGTCGCCTATGTTAAAAAAGGCTGGAAGCAAAAAGTTTTACAAGATGGTGCGGAACAAGAGATGACAACACCTTATTATGACAATGAAGGATATCTTAAATTTGGAAAAACTACCATAAAGGCTAAAATGAGTCTTCCCGTGGAAGACAGGCCCGAAGATACTGTGTTGAACAATAAGGATGTAGTAGTAGATTGGTCATTACAGCCTGGGCAAAGTTGTAGGGAAGGTAGGTTTTTCATCCACAGAGAACCCAAAGATATTCAGGAACTTCGGGCATCCGGTCTTTATTCTAACCTAGACAATGTAAACCCACAACAGCCTCAACAAACCTCTTCGATGCAGGACAGGGAACAACTTAAAAAGATTGATAAGCAGGAAAATCCACCTGAACAGGAGTTTTACCAAGAGGTTGAGGTATTTGAACGTCAGGGTGTATTGCCTGTGAAAAAAGTCAATGGTAAGGAATTCTCATACAAGTTGGTAGAGGATGATAAGGAGTTAAAGGGCGATGATGTGGAGTGGATTCATATGGTAGTTGCTATTGCCGATAAGAATAATCCAACCCTTATCAGATTTGAACCGAATAGTTACGAGGAGATTTCGATTATAGACCTTCATATCTACCTAGATCCGGAACGATGGAACAGTATGGGGATGGTGGAACCATTCAAGGACTTACAAACCGCACTGAACGATAATATCAATGCCATGTTCGATGAGATATGGATGAACCTGTTTCCCCCTACCATGTTCAATCAGTTTGCCGTGTTTGATTGGGATTCAATTCAATATGCTCCTAGACAGAAATGGTTATTGTCGGGTAATCCGGATGACATAGTAAAGATGCCGAAACCTACCAATATCACCAGTGATGCTTGGCAAAAGCATTTATTGTTTGATAGTGAGATCCAATTGACATCAAGTATTACCCCTCCGACACAGGGCATGGATAAATCCAAGACTGCTACCCAAGGGGTATTGAACGCACAGTTTAGCACGGGAAAACTTGATTTCGTACTTACCATGATAGAACAGACGTTTCTTATACCGGATGCAGAGATGACTATTCGATTTGCTCAAAAGTTTGGGTGTCCTCTGACGTTCATCGCTATCCTTGGAGGACCATTCAAGTTTGATATCATGCCCAAAGAGGAATACAAGTTTCAACCCGTGGCAAGCTCTGTAAAACTGGAACAACAAAAGGAAACCGAAGTTTCCCAAGACATACAGCTTATCCAGATTGTTCAAGCGGTTCCGAACCCGAATACCCCAAAGATATTGAATTACTTTCTAAGCAACATTCTCCGGAATAGAAATAGGCCACAATTGGCACAGTTATTTGATGAGGACTTCTTCGAACCGAAGACTGATGCCGGGAACATGCAGATGATGCAACGGCAATTTGGGCCTGGAACGCCAAGTAATGAACAGGGTATTGCTATGAGTGATACTGAACGTAGCGTTAGGAATAAGAGGTCTGAAACCAGAGGAATGATGTAGTAATGGATAATGAACGATTCATGAGCATATTAACGGGAATATTTTATTCTCAAGAAAAAGAAGAATTCAGGGATCCAAATGATCCTGCAAATAGTCCTTTTTATAATGCAAAACGAAGATATCAATCACTGGCATTGCGAAAATGGAAAGAAGAGTATGGCGGTGATGTGCTGATTGATGCAATGACGAAGAAGATTGTCGCACAGATAATCGAGATGATAATAGTCGAACCTAACGCCTTGGAAGATTTGGTAAAATTGGTTAGATTACAGGAAAGAATAAAAAAGGATGTTGGGTTTATTGATAGGATAACGGCCGCGTTTTTAGAGGAAAAAAAGAAAACTTCTTGACAAATACATAAAAGTGTGAATCAATATGAAGATACAGGAAGCGATTGATTTATATGAAACGTACAAAAAACTTGGGTTAAATGCTGAGATAAATATAAAATTACATGAAGGGGGATTGAGAAACTTCACGATTACATTAGATGAGAAGTCCATTAAAACATTGTTAAATATGGTAAAAGTTAGTGAGTCGGATTCTTAATTAGCCTAACATAAAGTTAGATTCTTATTAAGCCCGGTTAAGTGTTCAGATAATGAACGCTTTTTCGGGCTTTTTTTATTAACCATTGGCCCCTTGTAAGGGATACCAAACAGAAGGAGTAATCTATGCCAAAGAAAGATGAGGATGCCCAAGGTCAGGAGACCGAGGATACATCACAGGAAACGGAAATCACAGAGGAGGACGTACGGAATTCATTTTTAAAGGGCGATGAAAAAGACATGGACAGAATATCATCGGCCATTGGCAGGTTGTTCGCTGGACAGAAGGACACGTCTGAAACGTTAAAAGTGATTGCCAGTAAGTTAGATAATATTGGCAATGTGCCAGAACGGTTTGAGCCACAAGTCATGCCACAGCAACAAGACGGGCTTACGGCTTTGAATGAAAAGCTGCAAGAAAAGATACTCAATGGAAATGTAGTCGATGCGCTTGATGAGTATTTAGGTCTTCTGGAAACAGCGAAAGCAAGCCAATCGAGGGCGAACACCAATGCTGTCAACAAGTTACTGTCCGGGCTTGAAGGGCAACCCTATTATGATGACATAAAGGATAATGCCTCTAAGCTTGCACATGATTATGTTGGAAAAGGGTTGGCTCCCACTCAAGCCGTTGAGCTTGCGTATGCGAAAAGCACGGCGGATTTTAGTACGGGACTTCTAGCAACCCTTAACAGTCAAGACCCAAAACGATTGGAGATGTTGAAAGGCGGGAAATCTTTCAAGACCCCATCTGACGACAAAGGCAAGCTTCCGGATAGGTTAGAGAAGGCCATGCAACGCGATATTTCCGATGGTCTTTTCAAAGATCGTAATGAATGGATTGCCAATCTGGACCCGAGAGTAAAAACCCAATATGGATTAGAAGGCTAGGATAGAGAATGAGGCAAAACTCCCCTGGTGAAACAAATGAAGATTACAATTTCTTCAGATGTAAAAGATGCGGATTCCCCTTGGATTTATCAAGGGATAAAGAGGCATCGCGAGCGAGTGTGACTTATGCCGCACTCTCAGGGGTTACGGACACAGCCGCCCCCTATAATGACACGATCAATGTAGGCTGTCCATTTTGTGGGACAGTAAACTTTAAAAACTGGAAAGAATAGGAGGCAAATTAATAATGAGAATCATCAGAGATATGTGCAGTGGCATTGTTCCTGCTCCCTTTGATGTCATATACAATACCAACTGTGACGGAAGTGGTACTACTGCTCGTTACAAGGGTTCTCTTGTCAAAGCGCAAGATCATACTGACGAGGACCTTGGCAGGTTCTTCACACATGCCGGGGAAACAACGGCGATGGAGAATGTATGTGGCATTTTGGAGGAAGACGTTGCTGTCAGCGCTACTTATGTATTGAATGTCGCTTCCGGTTCAGGAAACTGGGTTAGAAAGATGATGTCGCCGGTTCTTCCGTCTACCATTCTCGAAGCTGAGTATATGCAGACGGATGAAGCTGGAGCTGATAACAGGGACACCGCGTATGTTGGTGCCGCTGCGGCTACATCATTGACAATCCCTTCCTGTGGAACCGCCGATATCCTAATTGGTGGGTGGATTTATTTCCTTACCGGAAGTAATGCTAACTATCTGCATTACATCAGAGACAACAACAACACCACGGGCGCAACCCTGCGTACGGCACTTGTAAACGCCGTGGCGACAGGTGATTACTGTCTCGTGATTTTGCCACCCCTGGCGATCTTTGTTGACTTCAACGCAACTTACACGGGTATCAAGAGTGAGTGCGTAGAAGCCTCAACAACGGATGAGATTTGCGGGATTGAAACTTTTATTTCCGCTCCAGGGATAGCAAAACGGAAACTGGCCCAAGACCTTGACGGACTGAAGATTTCCAATGCAAGGTTTTTCCATCAATTCACTGTACCCTATGAAAACTATTGGTGCAGTCCCAATAGAGCCTAATGAAAGGAGGTCATAGAAAATGGCACGAGGAAGCATAGCTATTACTGAAAATTTTGGCGATCTCCTGGATCCGAGGTTCTACAAGATTTTCACGAAAGAATATGAGGAGAATATCAAGGAGTCTATGATTCCAATGATATTCGGTATTAAGCCAACAACCAAAAACTATGAGATGCTAAGTGGTGTCGGTGCATTGGGGGATCTTGACACTTTTGACGGTCAGGTTTCGTATGATACCCCAAGTCAGCTTTACGATAAAACGACCTATTTCCCCGAGAAGTGTTTGGGGATGAAGGTCCAACGTAAGTTGTATGACGATGACCTGTTTGGCATCATGGACCGAAGACCGTGGCAATTGGCTGTATCCACTTCACGAACGGATGAAAAAGAGGGCGCTGCAATTTTCAACAATGCCTTCGTCGGAACGGGGGGTGGCGACTCTCAACCCCTATGCAGTTCAAGCCATCCGTATTCTCCGGATGACGCAACCACCCAGGACAATTCAGGGACAACCGCTTTGAGTGCGATATCTATAGAGGCAACTCGCAGAATAGCCCATCAGTCTATTTTCAATGACAGGGGCGAACTTGCCAATATCAACTATGATACGATTCTTTGTACGGTTTCTAATGAAGAGGCCGCCTGGGAGGTGATAAATTCCACGGGTAAAACAGAAACCGACAATAACAACAGAAACTTCCATTACGGCAGGTACAAATTGGCCGTGTGGGATCGACTGACCGATTCCAACAACTGGTTCATGCTGGACAGTAAGTTGTGCAAAATGTTCCTGATTTGGTGGAATAGGGTGAAACCTGAGTTCAATTACGATAGGGATTTTGAAACCTATTCGGCGAAATGGTCTGTTTACAAACGGACAAACGTGGACTTCTACGATTGGCGGCTTGCTTACGGACATAATGTAACTTAACCGGAAAGGAGGTAAATGAGTCATGAAACATTGGAAGAATATCACCGCCTTTCTAGCGTTGGTCATTGTGTTCCTGTGTATAACGGGAGCCAGGTGGAGTCTATACCAGCCTCCCCATAGATATGAACTAATCAGTGGGGAGACATGGGCATTACAGGTTTACACGTCCAGTACCACGCTTATCTTCGAACTCAATAGTTCGGGCGTATTAACAACGGATTATATCATTGTTAATAATGATCTCGCAGTTACCGGGAGATCTTTGTCTGAGACTGTGACTAAGACTGGCGTGAGTGTGTTTGACTGCACATCCGGGGGAAGTGAATATCAGCTTACCACGGATTACTGGATTTACCTGATTGATCTCGATTTCTTTGATGCCGATTCGGGTTGTACTTTGCCGCTACCAAGTGACCTGTCGTCAGGAGGTACGGGGTATGAGATCGTATTCAAGCAGATTGGTTCTTATGCTGGGCATAATGGTGGCATAACGCCATTCATATTGAATGCCGGACTTGGAGACACCATTGAGTCTGGATTGACCCTCGTATCCAAGGTTGAATTAAGTGGAGTCAGTACTTATCGGCTGGTGTGGCATGGTAACATCTGGTATGAGCTGGAGAATAGATAACCTTTAATCTTGGGGTGCGCAATTTGCGCACCCCAACCTTTTTATGGGATGTTATGGAAAAGAAAAAGGCACTACGGACATTTTTATCTAACGCTAGGATTGCGGAAATAAAAGCAGAAATAAATGAATATGATAAGATGCTTAAAGCCGATGATCGTGGGAATGTCGGCTTTTTGCCTCATATCAGAGACCATATTCAAACCCCCGCAGAGATTAAAAAAGAAATTGCCAAACGAAAGGAACATCTTCAACAATTCAGCCCTCAACCGTT
>Ga0180007_10005422_pt1 | contig 12896 bp, 11 predicted proteins | sample MM_PC_MetaG_FD_121122 | JGI IMG/M metagenome (GOLD analysis project Ga0180007, IMG submission 121122) | Groundwater microbial communities from the Aspo Hard Rock Laboratory (HRL) deep subsurface site, Sweden - MM_PC_MetaG | ecosystem: Environmental > Aquatic > Deep subsurface > Groundwater... | reverse complement strand
CACGCTTTTAAACTGAAAATCACGGATAAGCGAAGTTTGCGTGACTTCATGGCAAGCCATTCATAATATACGAAGATGAAATTGTTAAACGCGGAATTCTTCCGTGTTTTTTTTATTTCCGATTATCTTCGGGAATTAAAATGATTTTTGTGCGAGGGGAACAAACTCCCCGCCTTTTTCTTTTAATCTTTCAAACGAACGGCATCCGCGGATTTATGAGTAGTGGCGGGTCTAGACCCGCCACTACTCATAAATCCGGCGCGTATTCGGACGCATTCACTACAATGAAATTAAGCTTATTCATCCAAAAATATTTAAATTTCTCTCAATGAGCGAGAATCGAGATCCTTTCTTTTCTATTCCAAGTCAAAACAAACGGTTCTTCTGTAAAAAAAACCGTTTTCACAAAAAAAAATGTAGAGGCGCATTGCAATGCGCCTCTACATTTTTTTTTATTGCCGAATCGGCATAATAATGTACAAATAATCGTCATTGTCTTTCGGATTTATCAAAAGCGGAATATTTCCGTCAACCAAGCTGATTTTTATTTCCGATGCGTCAATATTGCTCAATCCTTCCAACAAATAACGATAATTGATCGTGCTTTCATTGTTTGTTCCCACAAATTCAACATCAATTTCAGAAGTGCTCTCGCCGACTTGAATATTGGCCGCGCGAATTACTAGGCCTCTGCCCGGATCAAAAACCAAATTTACATCGAAAATACCGGTTTTTGAAAATAACGCTACGGTTTTTATAACTTTCGTCAAGTCCGAAGTGGAAACAGTCACGGTTGTTTTCGTTTCTTTGGGGATTATTTGTTTATAATCAGGATATTGTCCTTCGATCAGTCGGGAAATCAATTCAAAACCTTCACCGGAAAACAATATTTGATTGTCTGAGATAAATAAATCAATGGATTCCGGCGCATTCATCTGATCTTTCAAACCATTCAAAATTCGCAAAACCTCTTGCAATGCTTTTACCGGAACAATCACTTCCTTTTCCTCGGTATTTTCAGCCACTGCAATTTTCTTTTCAGCCAAACGATAACTGTCTGTTCCCGCCAAATATAAACTGTTTGCCTCAAATTTATTGAAAGTCATCAGCACTCCGCTAATTTCCGGTCTGGTTTCAGACACGGCAACAGAGAAGATAACTTGAGACAATGCTTTTTTAAAATCCTTGATATTCACTTTATAAGGTTTTTCTTTTTCCAATTGAGGAATTACCGGAAAATCGTCGGACGCAATACCTTTTATTTTTGTGGAAGAACTTCGGCAGGTCAATTTCAACGAATCGTCCGCGTCTTTTTCGATGTTAATCTGATCATTCGGCAACAGATTCACATAATCAGCCAAAAGTTTTGCGTCAACAGTGAACGCGCCTTCGGTTTCCACTTTGCATCGAACGGTCGCGCTTATTCCTATTTCCAGATTAGTGCTCGATAGTTTCAATGTTCCATCCTTCGCTTCCAGTAAAACATTGTTGAGAATGGGCAGGTTCACGTTCTTGTTTACTAAATGTCCGGTCGTTTGTAATCCTGAATTTAAATTTTCTTGCAGGCAAGTTAGTTTCATAGGGTGTTATAGACGTTAACTATATATATATTTATTTAATAATAATAATAAGGCTGTGGATATTGGTGGATAAGTGCGTTCAAGGGCTAAGTTTAGAAAAAGTGCTGGTGGAATAAGTCTGTCAGCAAGGAGGTGGATACATTGTGGATAACTGTGGAAAAGTGCATTTTCGGGAAACCCGTTATTTTTTATTCACATCGGAAAATGTTTATAAACACGTTTTTTCAATTCTTTTTCGCCGTTTATTCACAGTTTATCAACAAGAATAGACCTTTTGTTTGATCAAATTGATTTCCTGCCGCACTTTTTCATCTTCTTCAATCACTCTCGCAATCTTTTCATGAGCATGCATTGCTGTCGTGTGGTCGCGGCCGCCGAGTTCATGGCCGATCATCGGATATGATGCGTGAATTTCTTCGCGGAGCAAGTACATTATTATTTGTCTGGGGAATGCCAATCTTTTTTGCCGGCTTTTTCCCATCATTTCCTCCATTTCCAATTCGTAAAATTCACAAACAGTTTCAATCAATTGCCGGACGGAAACAGCTCCGTTCTTTTTGCTGGAAGCGGAAATGGAAAAAAGAATTTTCTTTATGTTTTCGAGCGTCGGAGTTATTTTGTTCAGCTGATAATAAGCCATAATTTTATTGAGCGCGCCTTCCAATTCTCGAATATTGTTCTGAATGTTCAATGTAATGTAATTGATAATGTCCCGATCCAGAGGAAGTCCCTTTTCTTTGCATTTCAATTCAAGAATCGCGATTCTGGTTTCCAGATCCGGCTGAGAAATATCCGCGATCATTCCCCATTCAAATCGCGACAGCAATCGATCTTCCAATGTTGCGATCGCTTTTGGCGGTCTGTCGGAAGTGATGATAATTTGTTTGTTTTTCTGGTGAAGATCATTGAATGTGTGAAAAAAAGCTTCTTGCGTTCCTTCTTTTCCCGTCAAAAATTGAATGTCATCAACCAGCAGAATATCTGGCGATCTGTATGTTTTCGCAAAGACATCAGCTCTTCCCGATGAAATCGCGGAAATAAAATCATTGGTAAATTGTTCGCAGGTCACATACAGCACTTTTATTGCTGAATTTCTCTGCGCGGCCGCATTGCCGATCGCTTGCATCAAATGAGTTTTTCCCAGTCCGACTCCGCCATAGATGAACAGCGGATTATAGGTGAGTCCGGGATTTTCCGACACAGCTTTTGACGCCGCGTGCGCCAGTTCATTTCCCTTTCCTACAATGAAAGTTTCAAATCTATACTTTGGATTGAGAATGATCTGCTGGGTTGCCGTTTGCTCCGCCGGACGCGGTTCAGACCTTTCTTCAACAATGGTTTTCTTTATGTTGTCTATTTGCGTCTGATAATTTTTCAGTGTTTGCACCTTGTAATTAATTTCCCGTATTCTTTCCTTTGAATTGTTTTGCAGAATTTTGTAGATCTGCTGATGATATTTTTGTTTCAGCCACGCCTGGGAAAAAGTATTCGGCACGCCGATCAACACTCGTCCGTCTTCATTTTCTATAATGAATGTATTTTTTAACCAAGTGGTAAAGCTCGCCTTGCTGAGAGTCAATTCCAGCTCGCCGAGCACCGCTTGCCAAATTTGCTGATTTTTTTCCTCCATAATTTTGTTTCTGTTTATGTTTTGTTATGCGATGGTTACGAATTTACAAATATTACGAATGTTACGAATTTACCACCGCAGCGTGCGGGGCAGGCGGATTATTATTGCGAAATTAAGGATTTCGCATTTTTCACCGGATTAGGCGGGTGCAACCCGCCTCTACAAAAAGTGTTACACGCTACATGTTATATGAATGGTGCTCTTTGCTCCTTGCTGACTGAGCCCTGATTCCCGCTTATGCTGATTTTAGCATTCATCGTCATTGTGGACAACCTGTGGGAAAGTTAATAATCTGTTGGTATCATGTGTATAAGTCGAATAATACGCTGTTGATAAAATTTTATCGGAGCCGGAAACATATTGCAAGCATTGAAAATCCAATCGCTTTTTGGCGGACAATCGCCGCAATCGCGGTTTTCGTTATTTTCTTGTGAAAAACGATTGGTTTGGCTGAGACGGTCGTTTGTTGCAGAAAAAAGAGAATAAAATTCACCGCCATATTCGTCCATTGGACTGGTTGTTCGGCTTATTGACTTATTAATTTCATTAATGTATTATATAACCGCTTAGTAATTTATGTCTTAAGTTAAACATTTTTGCGGGTTTTTCCGCTTTTTCATCTGTTTAATTTCGGACACGCGCCTTTGGATTTATTTATATGCCGAAAAGAACATATCAACCGAATAAACGAAGAAAATTGAAAAAACACGGTTTCATGAGACGCATGCGAACCAAGGATGGCAGAGCAACTCTGAAGAGACGCCGAGAAAAAGGCCGTCTGAGTCTGAGCACATCTGATCGATAATTGATGTTTTCAATAAAAAGAAGCTATAATTAAATAAGCTTCTTTTTTGTTCATGACCACATTGACAAATGATAATCAATAATTAATTCGGTCTATTTCTCTATAGTATATCTTCTAAATTCTATATTTTCGTCAACGAGCTAATAAGCGAGTTAAGTTTATCCCGCCCGCGGCGGGACAAGCTAAAAAAAATATGCTTCCGAAAACAAATCGCATTACAAAACAAAAAGAATTTGACCGTTTCTTCGGTAAAAACTTTCACCAAGTTCGAGGAATTAATTTGTCTTCGTCGCATTTGATTTTAAAATATTATCCGAATAACAGAACTGTTTCCCGGTTCGGATTGCTCGTCTCAAATAAAATCGACAAGCGAGCGACAGCGCGAAATAGGATAAAGAGGCAATTGCGTGAATCAATTCATTTGAATTTGCCGAACTTCAAAACAAATATTGACGCCCTCATTATCGCCAAACCGTCAATAAAAAATGTTGAATCCGTTGATCTGCGAAAGGAATTACTAAATATATTTCGAAAAGTAAAAGGTTATGATTATAAAAGTGTTTAAATATTATCCGCGAGTCGTTGCCATGAGCTGTATTCGATTTTATCAGAAGACGCTGTCCTTTGATCACGGAATTTTCAAGGAAATGTTTCCCGGCGGATATTGCCGATTTCATCCGACTTGTTCGGAATACGCCTATCGCGCGATTGAAAAATACGGCGTTTTCAGGGGCGGACTGCTCGGCGTTTACAGAATTCTCCGTTGCAATCCTTTTTCAAAAGGCGGAAATGATCCGGTGAAATAAAATTTTTGAGATATTAGAAAACGGCCGCGTTGCGGCCGTTTGTTTTTGGTTCAATTGATTCCGTCCGGCTGACGGGAATTGATTTCGGGAATTTGAGAAATGTCCGGTTGTTTGTTTTCCGGCGCCGGCAAAGTTTCCTGTTTTTCCATCTTATGGCGGAAACCATCATCACGGGCGGCTGTAAGTTGTTTCAAAAATTTTTTGAATTTTTCCATGGCGATTGGCGGTTGTTGCGCCAGATAGGCGTCAATCTCTTTGCGATCAAGCGGAAGATTCATTTTTTTCATGGATTGAATATGCGCGATGCATTCCATCGGCGTCAACATTTTTTCCGCAATCATATTTTTGAAAACAAACCATGCTTGTTCCAGACAAATCATGGGAGGGGAGTGACGACTTATATCTTTCGGGGAGGCGAGAACGGCCAGCGGCAGTGAATAAAGTCCCCTCTCGTCCGAGTACCTGAGAACGCGAGTCCCGGCGCAAATTTTTTTAGGCAGCTCTATCTGCAGTATTTGTTCCAGAATTTCTTCAAAATTTGCCAGCAGAGGGTGAGCAACTGCAAGGCTCCTAATTTCCTCCGCCACTTCCGGGTTTTCTTTTTCCACTCTTTGGCAAAAGACCTCAACTTCGGTCATGGCTTCGAGGATATGAAGTCCATTACTTCCCTCTATATATAGAATATTGAGTTTCATTTCATCATAGAGTGCAAATAGCGGAAGTTGCTGAATTTCATCCAGAAAGCTTTTCATTTGGCTCCTCCTCTGTTAAAAGATCAGTTTACACAAAAGTTTATGATAATTGATTGAAATTGTCAAACCGACAGCTTACAGGGAGTATTCGATTAAAGGAATATTTTTGAATAGTATAAAACGGCCGCGTTGCGGCCGTTTGTATTGTTTCAATTGATCCCGTTCGGCGGACGGGAATTGATTTCAGGAATTGAATCAAGATCCGGAGTTTCATTTTTTACAGCCGTCGTTGTCAGCTGTTTTTCCGAGCCATTGTTCTGGCGGATTGCTTTTGTAATGATCTCCAGTGCCTCTGCGGTTGCCCTGCGGTTAAATTCTTCGAAATTTTCCAATGCGCTCGGCGGCTGTTGCGCCAGATGCGAATCGATTGCCTTTCGATCGAGAGGTATCCCCATTTGTTTCATTTCCTGCAACAGCGAAACGCATTCCGCTGTCTCCATCTTGCCGTCCTCGATCAAAAATTTAAACATCGTCCAAGCTTGATCCAAGGAAATCAGCGGCGGCGGAGAATAAATCGTTTTGTCTTTAGGTGAAAGACGGCAGAGCGGAAGCGAATGAAGACCTGTTTCATCATACTTCAATGAAACGCTCATCGTTGCTTCAACGGTCTCTGCGGAATCGAGCCTCATGAGATTCTCCATTATTTCTTCAAAATCACGCATCAGTTCATAATCATGCGCCAGTTTCCGTATCTCCAATGCGTATTCGAGCAGTTCTTCCGGCAATCCCCTGCAGAAATTTTCCACTTCATCCATGTTTTCGAGAATCAGCATTTTGTTTCCGTCATTGATAAAGATGACCGGAATATCGAGCTCGTCATAAAAATCCAAAAGCGGAACCAGATCGATTTCTTCCAGAAAATCCGTCATGATTGCCCCTCCTGCGGTGAAAAGAACCAGCGAATTGAAATGTTAAAATAATTTATTTATCTTGTCAATATTTTAAAAGAAAAAGCGGCCGCTTGCCGGCCGCCGCTATGATTCTCGATTAGAAAAGGGTAATTCAGAAAAAGTTGAGGAGAAAAAAAGCCGGACAAGAATGATCTTGCCCGGTGATATTTTATTTCATCTCAACGCATTGAGCTATTCTTTTTCCGCCGTCGTTTCCGTTGCCGCAGGCTTGTTGAGAACCATGTCCGCCAGAGCGCCGGCGGTTTCTCCCATTTTGGTCACCACTTCTTTGACGCGCGGAGCGCCGTCCAGTCCTGAAAGCAGTCCTTCTCCCGCGTTTGCGAGCCGCATGGCAGTGAAAAATTCTCTCTGCATCTGAGCCGCGTTTTCCGGCGTGCCGAAGAGAGTCATCTTCACCGAGGACAGCATCTGCGCGGTTGCTTGCGCTGTCGCGATCTGAACGTCCGCCCGCCTTTCGATTTCGAGCTTTGCGATTTCGAAATCGATTGCGACCTTTCCATGTTCATCTTGCTGTTGCAGTCGCTGCCTTTCCAGCTCCACTTGCCGCGCCTCGACTTCGACCTGCTGTTTCGCGACATCCACGGCGATCATCTGCCGACCGCGATCGACCGCGACCCGCTCCTTTTCGATTTCAACGGGAACAATCTGTTCTGCCCGAGCACCCAGCGCGCGCATTTCCGCTGCCGCTTTTTCGCCTTCCGCTGCCTTCACTCTTGCCACGAAGTCAGCTTCAGCCGCCGCCATCTTTCCTTCGGCAATCGCCTTTGCGCGATATGCCTCGGCATCTGCCTTTCGTTGCTCTGTCACATAGGCAGTTTCCGCCGCGGCAGAAGCCTTCAGGACTGATTGTGCTTTTTCACGTTCCGCGGTCTGTACCGCCTGCACCGTGGCAACTGCCTGCGCATTGGTTTCCCTGTCTTTTTCCGCCATCAGCCGAATCGCTTCCGCTGCCGCGCGTTCTCCTTCCTTCTGCGCGATCGCGATCTGCTGTTCTCTTCTGGCCACTTCTTCCGCTCTCTGCTTCGCGACCGTGGCAACGAGAGATGCTTGCTCTCGTTCGATGTTTGCCACTTCCTGCGCTTGTTGCGCCTGAATGACAGCCGTTTTCTTTACTTGATCTGCGGTTTCCACCGCTTGAGCCAGCTCGATTTCACGAGTTTCAATCGCTTGTTGTTTTTCGAGATCTCTCTGCGCCAGCAACTGTGACTTCTCGATCTCTCTCGCCTCGACATCTTGCTCTTGCTGAATGCGGAAAGTTTCCGCTTTCTTCTTTGATTCAGCCTCGGCGATGGAAACTTGAAGAGCCTGGTTTGCTTCAGCTTGTGTTCTTTCCAGATCCAGCCCTAGAATTTTTTTCCTGGTTGCAACATTTTGCGCTTCGATTGCCTCGCTGGCTTCTCTTTCCAGAACATTTGTACGAACCCGAGCGTCCTGGATGATTTCCGCCGCTTTTTGCGTTCCGCGCGCATTGAAAACATTTTCACTTTCCCTGAGAGCTCGGATGTCTGCCTGGTCGAGATTGGAAATTGTTACTGTTTCGAGCGTGAATCCATTTTGAGAGAGGTCTGTTGTGACAGCGCCCTTTACATCACTGGCAAATTTTTCACGATTGCTGTTGAGGTCGAAAAGATCGGATTTCGCTGCCACTGTCCGGAGCGCGGAGACGAGTTTGTCCAGGAGGAGATCTTTGATCGCCGCTTCATCCGTCGCTTTTACCCCCAATGTTCTGAAAGCGCTGATGATTTCCTTTTGGTCGGCCGTGATCCGAATGTAAAATTCCGCTTGCAGGTCTGCGCGAAGATAGTCTGCCGTGATCAGAGCATCCGTCCCGGTTCTCTTTACCGGAATTTTTATTGTTCTTAGGCTGACTCTCGACAATGTGTGTAGCAGGGGAACGAAGAGGATTCCTTTTTCCATTGCAACCTGAAGTCCGCCCAGACCGCTTCTGACCAGCGCTTCGTCTGGGGTCGGTTTCTGGTACAGTCTGGTGACGACCACCAGAAACGCCATGAAAACCAGCGAGGCGCTCCCCGCGATGATGCATAGCACCTGAGAAAAACCATCCATGGCAAATCCGGGAAGGACGCTCGGCGCGATGATCGGTCCGAGAATCAGCAAGATCGAGACCGTGAACCAGATGATGTATCCCATGGTATTCTCCTCCTTGTTAGCGGGATTGACCCCGCGGTTCCAGCTGTCGCTGATCTTCTTCTGAAATTGGCGCGACTTCATACCATTGATTCTCCTTGTCCCAGGCGACAATGATCACATCCTGGTTTGCCCTGATGGGTTGATCCGGTTCCAGGTTTCGGGCGCGTGCGTCTATCAGCGCGTTGCGATCCGTGTATACATGAATAAATCCCATTCCCTTTTCACTGTCAAAAGAATACAATGCCTTGGCGATTTTCCCATGGAGAGATTCCTTTGAAGTTGTTTCTTTCTCGTGCAATGGCATGTATTTGTGCAGCAATCCGGCAATTAATCCGGTGGAAAAATAGGTTGCGATAAAGTTTGCCGCATAGGCAATCCAGCCGCAATCCGTCAGATTCAAACCAAATGATTTCATTCCGAAAATCGATACAATTCCGGCGCCGAAAAACAGGAAAAGAAAAATCATCATAACGATCGAGAGCGGGTATTTCCCGATTCCCCCGAGAGAAAGAACTGCCATGATCGGATTGAAAGGAGAAGCGCCCGCTCCGTCTCCGGAATGAGCGTTATGCTCCGCCTCATGCGAAATGTCATGTCCGATATGGTGATCAATGTCGTGGTCAATATCGTGGTCAATATCGTGGTCAATGTCATGTTCCCCGCCGATTCCCATGCCGGCGAGCCCGGTAAACATTATTCCAAAAATAAGGGAAATGCTGTATCCGATGCCATACCAGGCAATGAAATCCGCCAAAAGCAATGCTGTTGTTCCTGCATCTTCCATTTTGCCCCTCCTTTTTTTCGTAATTCTGTTGTCAAAATTCAAGTTCCGATTTTTACACGGAATGTTATATATTAGAACGTTTGCCCTCGTATTGTCAAGGAGAAAAGGTTAAAAACGAAACAAACAGCGCCCTTTGTCAAAAAAGTCGACAAGTTGCCCAAAATATCACAAAAATGTTAGAATTAATTATGATCTAACAATGGTTTTTATGGCTTTGGGCGGAAAAATCGCGCAAAATACTATTATTCATTTGGCAGGGAAATTTCTCAGCCTTGTTTTGGGATTGGTTGCCATCGCGGTCATGACTCGATTCCTCGGCGTGGAAAAATTCGGCTATTACATTACTGTCACCGCTTTTTTGCAGTTTTTCGGAATTTTGGTTGATTTCGGTCTGAGTCTGACAACAATTCAGATGATTTCCCGTCCGGGCTCTGACATCGACAAAACAATGAACAACATCATGTCTTTGCGTCTGATTTCCGCGATTCTTTTTCTGGCGCTGGCTCCCATATTGATCTGGTTTTTTCCTTATAATATTTTCATAAAAATCGGAGTTTTGTTAACGGTTGCATCATTTTTTTGTGTGACGGTGATTCAATCGCTCACCGGAATTTTCCAGCAGAAATTGAAAATGCTGGAAGTGACATTGGCTGAAGTCGCCGGCAAAATAGTTTTTTGCGCCTTGGTTGTCGCGGCCGCCATTCTGGGAAAAAATATTTATTGGATTTTCGCCGCCATGTCGCTCGGCAGTATTGTGAATTTGATTTTGGTTTTTCTTTATTCTCGAAAATATATTCTCTGGCGCTGGGAAATTGATTTTAATCTCTGGAAAGAAATTTTTCGCCGTTCCTGGCCGATCGCTCTTTCCATTTCTTTCAATCTGATTTATCTGAAAATGGATACAATGATAATGTCTCTCACCCGTTCTCAGTCTGAAGTCGGTTTGTACGGCGCCACTTATCGCGTTGTTGACATTTTGACAATGCTCCCGGCGGTTTTCATGGGAATAGTTTTGCCGATCATGACAAATTATTTTGAAGCGAAAGATTTTAAAAATCTTTTCGGCGTTCTGCAAAAAGCGTTTGATGTGTTGATGATTTTCGCCATCCCGATCGTTCTGGGAACAATGGTCGTCGGCGTTCCTCTCATGTCATTTGTCGCCGGTCGTGATTTTGCGTTTTCCGGTGAAATTTTAAAAGTTTTAATTCTCGCTTCCGGCGCGATTTTCGTCACCAGCCTGTTCGGCTATGCTGTCGTCGGAATAAACAAACAAAAACAAATGATGTGGGGTTATCTCGCCACCGCGGTTTTAACTCTTGCCGGATATTTGATTTTCATTCCGAAATTCGGCTACTGGGGCGCGGCGTGGATGACGGTTTTTTCCGAGGTTTTGATAATGTTCTGGACCGGAATTATCGTTTGCAAAACATTGAAATTTTTTCCGCGGTTGCAAATCGTCTGGAAATCGCTGGCAGCGGCGATTGTGATGACAGGCGTTCTGTATGTTTTCCGCGGATGGCATGTGGCAATGCTTTTGATCTTGGCGCAGTTTGTTTATTTTTCATTGTTATTTTTGTTCAAAGGAATTAAAAAACAAGAAATTCTCGAATTGATCGGCCGAAAAGTTGAATTGCAAAAGTAAAAAAAATGCGGCGGCTCTAGGTTGAGAGCCGCCGTTTTCATTTGTCTGAGAGGAAAAGAAATTGTTTATGATATTTCTTTCTCTTCTTCTTCTTTTCCGTCTTCCAACAGTTGAAACGCGGATGCTTGGCGCTTCCAGCCTTCGACTTCTTCATGGGGCAAACTTTCGAGGAAACTTTCGATATCTTCCCTGAGCGCCTTTCCGACGCGGGATTTTGTTTTTTGCTTTGAATCTCTGATTTTTTGCGCTTGATCGAGCAGGAAGAGTCCCATTGTATTGCTCATAAAATTATCTGGCGCCGCAGGCCGGCCGAAGGTTGCGATTTCCAGAATTTCCGCAAGATTTTGCTGTCTGGCGATGATGCAATAGGCGACTGCCGGCGTCAATGAAATGCGCAATTTGGCGTTATCATCGGGAGCAAGGTCGAAATTGAATGAGTTCTTCCGCGAGATCCTGAATTTCCAGCAGAAGTTGACTTGTGTGTATCTCCTGTATTTTTTGCAATGATTCCAGATTACTTCACCATCAGCGGCGCCGATTCCGCCGGTTTTCAATTTGAGAATTATTTCCGTGATTTCAGCCCCATCTCGAAGTTCCGGACTTGTCAGCATTTGAATCGGCATGTCATAGTATCGCGGAGTCTGCGTTTCAAGGTCAAAATTCGAAAAAAGGTTTTCATGGCAATGGAATTTCCCGGCGCTGTCAATGAAAAAGTAACGATGGCGATCGCGCACCTCAGGGAAGAAGAAGAAAAGACCAGGTAGCCCGACGCAAATAAGAACAGTTCCGATTACAGTCAAAATGAAGGACAAATTGTGATTGAATGCGAACAGGTGAACCTCGGAAAAAACCTGCGGCATGATTAGTACAAACGCGCCGAAGAAAAAACCAACGAGTCCAAGTTTGAAATTCTCACGATGCGATTGCATCCGTGCGCTTTCATTCTTCCAGTTTGTGCAATTCGTGCAGTTTGCCGCGTGGACGTCGCTGAATCTCGAAAATTTTTCCCATACCCGTTCCATCTCAACCTCCTCTTCGACAGGCCTGTTTGTCCTGCCGATTCTTGAACGCGGAGCTGACCATTTCCTCTTGAAATTAAGAAGAACCTTTCAGCTGAGCGCAAGTGATTTTCGGTTGTGAATGAGCAAAAAACCATTTACAATGATATTGTATCAACCTATCAAGGTTTGTTTGGCTTGTCAATAATTTGGTATTATGGCGATTTATATTTTCCTCACAATTTTTTTCGTTTTATTCGCTTATTTTTCCTGGAAAAAGCCGGATTTTGCTGTCTCGCTGATTGTTTTCGCATTGCCGAGTTATCTGATCAGATTTAAAATTGGAAGCGTTCCTCTGACATTCCTGGAAATAATGATCTTGATTTTGTTTTTTGCGTGGCTGATAAAAGTCCTTGCCAAAAAAGGATTTTCAACCGTCACATTCAGCAAATACAAATATTTGATTTTGTTATTTATAATTACCGCCTCAATCGCTGTTTTGGTTTCTGACAATAGAATCGCCGCCTTTGGAATCTGGAAAGCGTATTTTCTCGAACCGATTTTATTTTTCATTGTTTTGATAAATACGATTCGTTCGAAGCGGCAATGGAATTTGATTATAACCGCGATCGGTTTTTCCGCCCTGGTTGTCGCTATTCTCGCGGTTGTCCAGCAATTCACCGGCTGGGGAATTCCCAATGAACTCTGGCGCGACGCGGCAACGCGAAGAGTGACATCAATTTTCGGTTATCCGAACGCGGTCGGACTTTATCTCGCTCCGATTGCAGTTTTGTTTTTCGGGAAATTATTGATGGAATTTTCAAAAAAGAAAAAAGT
>Ga0180007_10005421_pt1 | contig 12899 bp, 9 predicted proteins | sample MM_PC_MetaG_FD_121122 | JGI IMG/M metagenome (GOLD analysis project Ga0180007, IMG submission 121122) | Groundwater microbial communities from the Aspo Hard Rock Laboratory (HRL) deep subsurface site, Sweden - MM_PC_MetaG | ecosystem: Environmental > Aquatic > Deep subsurface > Groundwater... | reverse complement strand
TCTACGCGTGGCTTTATTTGCTCGCGGGCAAATTTTTCTCTTTGTTCGACGCTCCATTTTCCATAGAACGAGCTCTTGGCCAATTTTTGTAAAAATTCCTGGAAAATTATTTTTTCTTCGGCCGCCACGGCTTCTTGATACTTCTTTTCTCTTTCTTGTCTTTCTCCCTCGGATAACACTGCTGTCTTTTCCGCGATCGGCGCTTCGGGCTTAACTTCCGGTTTTGGCGCGGGAGGAGCTTCAACTTTCACTTCTGGCTTGGCTGTCTTTTCCGCAGCCGCTTCTGTCTCCGGCTCTTTTTTAACCTCAACTTTTTTTGGCAAAACTATTTCATCAGATTCAAGGCGACCGACATAAAGTTGTTCAACTCCATATACTCTTTTTTGTTCTTCCCTAGCTTCTTCTGGTCTTGACGAAGCTAATCTGACATAAGCCTCTTGCCCGGATTTAAAACCTTTTGGTATGTCTCTATCAAAAATAATAACTTTTGTTCCGTCGAGCGCATTTGTCCACCACCATCCTTCCGGCGATTGACTAACAATCGCCCGAATTCTTCTCGGCTCTATTTCTAAAAATTTATCCAAGGCAGAATCTTTTTCCGGATCAAACTTCGGAGCCACGCGCCCAATCAAATCACCTAAAGTAACAGTCAGTTTTTCCCCTTCTGCCAATTTTATAAAAATACTGCCGCGGACCAATTTCCCCTGGGGCAGACCGACAAAAGTTTTTTTATCAAAAGTTCCGTCGTTTAAGGCAATAAAGAAATTATGAGTTTCTGGCGTAAAACGAATTACACCGTCAAAGCCAAGGCTCGCCGCGGCCCACTGCCCTTCGCCGCCGATTTTATTTTGTGTATCAACCAAAAATCTTTTTCCGTCTTCAGTCTCTACAACCCATTTTTCCCGCTCCAGTTCACGAACAGTTTCTATTGTTTTTTCTATTATCTTGCGCCGTTCCGCCGCATGGTCAACTTTTTCAACTAGTTTTTTCTTTTTATGAATATCATAAATTAATCCAAACCTTCTGAAATCCTTGTAGTTCAAAACATCTAAAATATCTTTTCCCGAGTCGGCAAAATTCAAAAGAGTATCAAGGGTCACTCCCCGAGATTTTAAAAATCCAACCATTCTTAAATCAGAAGTTTCAAAAACCGTCATCTCCCGCAGTCTTCCCGCCTCGGACTCATCCAATCTATCTTTTGGTTTATTATAAATCCACCGAGACAATAAATCCGCTTCTTTCTCGGAAACCTTACCCGCCAATCTGGGGAAATTAAAATTATCCGACTGCGTCACCCAATCTACAACTTTTTCATAATTTTCCCTATCTTTTTTATCTTCAAATTTCAATAATCCCAATTCGGAAAAAACTTTGTAAATACTTTTAGTAGCCGACGTTCCTCTATCTGAACGCGGTCCGTGATGATCAAAAACTGCGGAGATTTCTTTTTTCCTCTCCCCGGTTTTGGGATCAACCGTTTCCACGGATTCCGTTGCCATGCCATCCAAATTTCCCGAATCAACAGTAGCTTGACCTTGTTTTATTTCTCCCGGAGTAAGATATTGGGCGGCTTTTTTAAGATCTAATCCTCTGTTAAAAAGTGCAACAGCACATTTCCCATCTAAATCGGAATATCTCTTTAAAATGACCTTTCCTTCTTTATCAATACCCGTCACACCATGAGTAAACAATTCTCGCATCGCCAAAAACTTCTTGGCTTCCTCGGCGATCAATTCTCGCTCCGCCTTTTCCCGATCGCCTCCGAGGTCTTGAATTTTTTTCTCATAATCGGCGCGACTCACCGTATCCAACATCATCCCTTTAAAAATTTCTATCTGGTCATCCAACATTTCTTCAAAAAGCGTTTTACCTGCTTCGGTCGGAATATCTTTAATCAACTCTTCCCGCGCACCAAGCCCGCGCATCAACATTTCCTCAACTTCTTCACGGCTTAATTTTTCTTCTTTCTCTGGTTTTTTTTCTAATTTTATTTCACTTAAAAGTTTTTCATGCGCTTTTTTCGCCTCCTCGGGAAAACTCTCAAAAAATCTTTCAATATCATCTTCGTCAATCTGGCCTGTTGCATATTGTCTTAAAAGCGATCTATACCATTCGTCTGATGACCATTCTACCCCCCCCTCAGCTTGAGGAGTTGTCCCCAAAACGCCCGGCCGAACCCGTTCAACCGGAACTTTGACAATCCGCCCCTCTCTTTCTCGCTCAATAGATCTTCTTTGCTTTACTCTTTTTTTCTCTTCTGCCAGTGAAGGTGAGTGTAGGGATTCCTCACCGAGTTCCCCAACCTCTTCTTCGATTTCTCCGGACTCTATTGCTTCAGCTAATTTTTTGTATGCCCCTTGCTCCTCTTCGGAGGGAAAGCTATCTAAATATTTTTTAATGTCTTCTTGCGTCGTGTTGCCTGTATTATAATGACTTCTTAAATCTGAATAAAGCGCAGCCTCTTTGGCCCGCTTTTTTCTTGTCTCCTCTCTTTTTTTCTGTTTTTCTAAACCACGACCCACTTCTTTCACCTGTTCTTTCCAATCCTCACCTTCCGGCCGCTCGGTATGTTCGGCCCCTTTTTCTCTGCGTAATTTTCTCTTTTCCAAATCCAAATCAACCAGCGCTCCGGGTTCTCTTTTTTTCTCACCGTTTGGGCTGTCTTTTTTCATAAAATTAATGGCGGGTCCGAAGGGATTTGAACCCTCGATCTTCTCCGTGACAGGGAGACGTGTTAGACCGGACTACACCACGGACCCATCTTTACGTTAAAAATCAAAAATAAAGCATTCTTGATTTATATAACTTTACCAATAAAAAAATAATCTGTCAATGTTTTTTACTATACTTCGTGTTATCTACGCTCGCTCGGAAATGAAATTGATATTTCATTTCTCTCGCTCGCTTGATAATAAAAAGAGACCCCGGCAAGTGAGCTATTCGCCCTTCTCGCAACGGGGTCGGTTTGGTTTTGTTCTCGTCCGCCTTCTGGCTAGGCGGCCCTCCTCCTCGAGGTGGGGTGGGAGTTGACGTAGCCCCTCTGCCGGGTGCGGCGCCGAAGCTCCGGGCTCGCTTTGGCCTCGTGGCCGACCGCGATCGCGCGCTCCACTCGGAGCATTGCTACCTCCTTCGGAAGATTGCGGCGTACCAACAAAACCTTCCCGGCCTTGTTCGTCACTACCAACTTCCACCCTTCTGTCTTTGCCATTCTTTTCCCTTTCTCCTTCTTCGCGGCTTCCTCGCCGCTTGACCCATCCCTCGGTATGAGCCAAAACAAAAACAGCAACCGATTTTCATTTTATCTCAATAATCGATTACTGTCAACCCCAGCCGTCTTATTTCTTTTTTAATTTCTTTTCCGCCTCCAAAACTCTTAAAGTTGTTTTTAAAACTGAATCTGGATTTAGGGAAATACTGTCAATTTTATTTTTTACTAAAAATTCCGCGAAATCTGGAAAATCCGACGGCGCCTGGCCACAGATTCCGATTTTTACTTTATTTTGATGCGCCACTTTTATAACTGTACGAACAGCTCTTTTAACTGCTTCATTTCTTTCATCAAAAAGACGGCTGACAAGCTCTGAATCGCGATCAACTCCTAAAATAAGCTGGGTCAAATCATTTGAACCAATACTGAATCCATCAAAAATTTTAGAAAACTCATCAGCTAAAATTACATTGGACGGGACTTCCACCATCATATAAATTTTTAGTGATTTTAATTTTTGCGACTTTCCAAGCCCAGACTCCCTAATCATTGAAACCACGCGCCGCCCCTCAGCAACAGTCCTGCAAAAAGGAACCATCACAATGATATTATCAAGGCCAAAATCCCTGCGAACTTTTTTTATCGCCTCACATTCAAGCAAAAAAGCGCGTTCATAATTTTTATCGTAATAACGTGAAGCACCTCTCCAGCCAAGCATTGGGTTTGATTCGTTCGGCTCAAACTCCGCACCGCCAACGAGACCGGCATATTCATTTGTTTTAAAATCTGAAAAACGGACAATCACTGGTTTTGGATAAAAAGATGCAGCTATTCTCCCTACCCCCTCAGCCAGCTTGTCCACAAAAAACTTTGATTTATTTTTATATCCCGGAGTTAATTTTTCAATCTGTTTTTGAATTCTTACTTTTAGTCTTTTGTTTTTTAATAAAGCCAATGGATGGATTTTAATGTAATTGGAAATAATAAATTCTTCACGGGCAAGACCCACTCCGTCATTCGGAATAAAAGAAAAATCAAATGCCTGTTCCGGTTCACCCACATTCATCATGATTTTTGTTTTTGGACGTTTAATTTTTTCCAAATCAGTTCTTTTAATTTTCACAGGCAAAAGGCCCTGATAAACTTTCCCCTCTTCTCCTTCGGCACAACTTACTGTTACTCCTTGACCGTTTTTCAAAACTTCCCGAGCGCGAGCGGCCCCAACCACGCAAGGAATCCCAATCTCTCTTGAAACGATTGCGGCGTGACATGTCCGGCCGCCGGATTCTGTTATAATTGCGCTCGCCTTCTTCATAATCGGCACCCAATCCGGATCAGTCATTTTAGTCACAAGCACTTCCCCATCCTTAAATTTCTCAATTTCCTTAACACTTTCTAAAATTTTTACCCAACCTTTGCCGATTTTTGTGCCAATCGCCGTACCGGTTAAAAGCACGTCGCTTTTTCTCTCTAAATTATATTCTTCCAAAATTTTACCATTTTTTTGTGCGTGAATAGTTTCTGGACGCGCCTGAACAATATACAACTTATTTTCTATTCCATCTTTTGCCCACTCAATATCCATTGGTTTTTTGTAATGGTTTTCAATAATCTCCGCCCAACGAGCCAACTCCAAAACTTCATTATCAGTGAGCGCAAACTGTCCCCTCTCCCGGCGGCTAGTTTTTAAATTGACGGTAGGCGTACCATCTTTACCATAAATAAGTTTCATCTCCTTGGCACCCAAATTTTTTCCGATGAGAGGACTAAAACCCCTCCGTAGAGTTGGTTTAAAAATATAATATTGGTCGGGGATAATTCTGCCCTTCACAATATTTTCTCCGAGGCCAAGCCCGGCGCTCACCAAAATCACGTCTTTAAAACCAGATTCCGTATCCAAAGTAAAAATTACACCCGAAGAGGCTAAATCAGAACGCACCATTTTTTGAATACCGACAGAAACGGAAATTTTTGCGTGGTTAAATTTTCGATCAGCAGAATACGCTATGGCTCGATCGGTATAAAGAGAAGCAAAACATTTTTTAACAACTTCTAAAATATTTTTTTCTCTCACATTTAAAAAACTCTCGAGCTGTCCGGCGAACGACGCTATGGGTAAATCTTCAGCAGTAGCGGAAGAACGAACAGCTACCCCAAACTTGCCCCGCCCGGTTAATTTTTTATATGCACGCAAAATTTCAAAATTAAGCGCACGGGAAATTTTTCCTCTTATAACTAAATTTCTTATTTGTCGTCCAGCGGCAAGAAGATTTTTAATATTCCCTGAACCGGCGGCAGAAAGCAAATCTTCAATTTTCTTTTCCAAATTATTAAATTTTAAAAACTGCCTAAAAGCATAGGCAGTTATAGCAAAACCCTTGGGAACAGGAATACTTTTTGACTTTAAATTTTGATACATCTCGCCGAGCGACGCGTTCTTTCCCCCGACCGATCCAACATCACCAATATCTACCTCATCAAACCAAAGAATTAATTTTTTATCTTTATTCATATAGTTATATTTCTTTGATTTCAATCAAATTGATATTGCCCGAACGACCGACTGGTTCGCCGGCAAGAATAATTATTTTATCCCCCGACACCATAAATTTATTTTTTTTAATATAGCCAATGGAACGATCTACTAATTCTTCTACTGAACGACAAGAGGGCAAAACAAAAGGAACAACTCCCCAAGACAAAGTTAGCTGGCGTTGTACGCGCGTGCTGTCGGAAGTAACAAGAATCGGCAATTCCGGCCGATAACGGGCAACGATGCGACCGGCATAACCGGAAAGAGACGCCGCTAAAATTGCTTTGGCCTCAACTGTATTTGATAAAATTTTAGCCACTTGGCTCACGGCATCGTCAATTTTTATATTTTTTACAATACCTGCCATAACCAAATCATCATAAGTTGATTTTTCCGTTTCTCTGATGATTTTTGCCATCATTTCTACTGATTCAACCGGATAAAGTCCACTCGCCGTTTCTCCGGAAAGCATCACTGCATCAGTATGGTCAATCACGGCGTTCGCGACGTCCGAGACTTCGGCGCGCGTCGGCCGCGGTTTTCTAATCATGGAATCAAGCATCTGAGTTGCGACAATTACTGGTTTTGCCGCCGCTAAACATTTATCAATAATTTTTTTCTGCCAGAGAGGTACATCCTCGGGCGGAGTTTCAATGCCCAAATCTCCGCGAGCAATCATAATTCCATCCACTGCTTCCAAGATTTCACCCAAATTTTTTACTGCCTCATGTTTTTCTATTTTAGCGATAATTCTAATCGGCGGGCCTTTGGATATTTTTAATTTTTTTTCTAAAGCACGAATTAAATATCTTAAATCATAAATTTCCGAAGCGCGGGAAACAAAAGAAAGGGCAACCCAATCAACTCCTTCCTGAATCGCTAATTTAAGGTCTTCTTTATCTTTTTCCGTGAGTGGCGGAATACTGACTGACGAGTCAGGAAGATTAATTCCTTTATGAGAGGTTAAAACTCCGCCGACTGATACCTCGCACAAAATATCTCGGCCGGAAATTTTTAAAACTTTTAATTCCAACAAACCTTCATCAAGAAGAATGCGATCCCCGGAAGATAAGTCTTTATGTAAATTTTCGTAGGTAACCGGAATTTTTTCTTTATTTTTTTCCCGACCAGTTGTCAGAGTAATTTTATTTTTAGGAATAAGTTTTACTCCAGCCTCCGGAAGCTCTCCAACCCTGATGCGCGGCCCCTGCAAATCAGCAATAATGCCAATCGGCTGACCGATTTCTTCGGAAATTTTTCTGATAATTTTTATAACTTTCCCGTGCCAAGCGTGCGTTCCATGGGAAAAGTTAAGCCTGGCCACATTCATGCCGGCTTTTATCATTTTTTTTAAGATAGACGGTTTTTCCGAAACTGGACCAATGGTACAAACTATTTTTGTGCGTTTCAACATAAAATATTACACAAAGATTAAGCAAGATTATTATAACATAAATTTAACATACAAAAAAGCCGGGGGCTGCCCCGACTTTTAATCTACAATTTCTACTTCTCAATTTTTAATATTCCATTCCCCCGCCCATACCACCGTGATTGTGCTCTTCTCTTTTTGTTGGCAAATCAGTGACGACTACTTCGGTTGTTAAAAGCATGGCCGCGATAGAGGCCGCGTTTTGGAGCGCGGTGCGCGTCACTTTGGTCGGATCAATAATGCCTGCCTCAACCAAATCCTCGTATTTATCAGCCACAGCATTATATCCATAATTTCCCGGTTGGCGTTTCACTTCTTCAACAACCACATCGCCGTTCTTTCCGGCATTATTGGCAATCTGGCGAACAGGTTCAAGCATTGCCCGGCGTAAAATATCAACGCCGATTTCTTCTTCGCCTTCAGTTTTTACTCCATCCAAAACTCTGGAAGCGCGAAGCAGAGCCACGCCGCCGCCCACCACAATTCCTTCCGCCACCGCGGCTTTGGTTGCGGCAAGTGCGTCTTCAATTCTTAATTTCTTTTCTTTAATTTCCGTTTCTGTCGCGGCACCGACTTTTAAAACCGCTACGCCGCCGGATAATTTTGCCAATCTTTCTTGTAATTTTTCTTTATCAAATTCAGATTCAGTTGCTTCAATTTCTTTTTTGATTTGAGCAACGCGGGCTTTAATTTTTTCTTCATCGCCTTTGCCTTCCACAATTGTTGTATTTTCTTTTGTCGCGACCACGCGTCTGGCTTGGCCAAGATCGGCGATTTCTGTGTTTTCAATTTTTAAGCCCAAGTCTTCAGTAATTACTTTTCCTCCAGTCAAGGCGGCAATGTCTTCCAACATTTCTTTTCGTCTATCACCAAATCCCGGAGCTTTAATGGCAAGTGTATTAAAAGTTCCGCGAAGTTTATTAACAACAAGTGTAGCCAAGGCTTCACCGTCAACTTCGTCGGCAATAATTACCAACTCTTTCCGTCCGCTCTGCGCCAATTTTTCGAGCAACGGCAAAATATCGCTAAGCGCGGAAATTTTTTTGTCAGTAACCAAAATGTAGGGATCTTCGTAAACCGCTTCCATTCTTTCAGCATTCGTAATCATATAAGAAGAAATCAGCCCTCTGTCAAATTGCATTCCTTCCACAATTTCTTTTTGCATTCCAAAAGTTTGTGATTCTTCAACAGTGATCACACCTTCTGGCCCAACTTCTTCCATGGCCTCGGCAATCACTCGCCCAATCTCCGGATCATTCGCGGAAATGGAAGCGACTTGCTGCCGCTCTTCTTTGGTAGAAATATCCTGCTTCATTCTTTGTAATTCTTCCACAATCGCCTTCACTCCTTTTTCAATTCCCGATTTAATCAAAGTCGGGTTGGCGCCGGCGGCCACGTTTTTAAATCCTTCGGCAACAATAGCTTGCGCCAAAACCGTGGCGGTTGTAGTTCCGTCACCGGCCACGTCATTAGTTTTTGAAGCCACTTCTTTTACGAGCTCCGCGCCAATATTTTCAAACCTGTCTTCTAGCTCAATTTCTTTGGCAATAGTCACGCCATCATTTACGATTTGTGGCGTACCAAAACCTTTATCCAAAACAACATTTTTGCCGCGCGGACCAAGCGTCACTCTCACGGCGTCGGCCAATTTATCCACGCCTCGCTTCAAGGCCTGGCGTGCTTTTTCATTAAATAATATTTGTTTCGCCATAATATTTAAGTTTAATTTTTATTTTAAATTATTGCCAAAATATCCGACTCAGAAATAACTAAAAGTTCTTCGCCATCAATTTTTATCTCATCCGGGCTATATTTTTTAAACATCACTTTATCACCAACTTTAACTGACATCGCCGCAAGTGCGCCATTATCAAGCATACGGCCAGGACCCGCGGCCAGGACCTCTCCTTTTTCGGCCTTTTCTTTTTCCACGGTCTCCGGCAAAACAATGCCTGATTTTGTAGTAATGTCTTCGGCGATTGGTTTTATAATCACTCTATCGCCCAATGGTTTGATGTTCATATTTTTCTTTATTGACAAGCGAGCGAGAGAAATGAAAATTTTATTTTCACTTCCGAGCGAGCGCAGTCAACACGGAGTTGGTACCCGTCTTTTAATATTAATTTTAGAGCTAAAAAGCAGACTATCTTGTCTGTTTCATCATACTATTTTATGTTATATCTTATGCCTTGTCAAAAGAATTGTCAAGGGATTTTTGGCCCATACTAAAAATCAACCAAAATAACAGAACGCCAAAATAAAGTGTCCAGAGATAGTGATCAAAAAGGCCAACCATTAAAAAAACGCCAATTAGCGGATAATAGATAGCAGGTAATTTTTTAATGATAAAAAACATCAACACCAACCATAAAATAAAACCGATAATTCCAAGCTCTGCCAAAATTAGCAAATAAATATTGTGTACTGGTTGGTAATCCCAAGATTGCAAATTTGGGTTGATTTCATTATGCACTGCTAGAGTATAATTACCAAGGCCAACGCCAGTCAGCGGGTGTTTTTTTATCAGCTGCCAGGCTTCGGAAAAATAACTGAGCCGTTCTGTTGTTGATTTTATCTCCAATCTTTCCGCACCGAGAATTCTTGTCTCTACTGGTTCCCAAAAAATTGCGGAAAAAATTGCGCCGATTACTAAAAAAATTAGAATAAATTTCAGTAAAGTACTTTTTTCTTTTGATTTTTTAAAAATAAAAAAGGCGGCCAGCCATAAAATCGCACCGGCAAAAAAACTCAAAATAACACTTTTGGAAAAAGTAGTGAAAAGTCCGAGAGATAAAATTACAAAAATTGCCGGAAGCAAAAGTTTTCTAAAACCATACTCCATTTTTTGATAAAGCCAAATTACAAAAAACATTGCCGCCGCCAAAAAACCCGCCAGCATATTTGGGTGCGGAAGGGCGCCATAAGCGCGGAGCCATCTCCGAAGCGCGGTTTCCACAACAAACGTGCCGGGAACCGCCGGATCGTGCATCGCCATTCCGAGCCATTTGGAAGAAAAAGTTGTTTGAGATAAAAATTGCCAAAGACCAAATCCGGCCTGAAGCACGGCCGAAAACACAAACGCCCACATCAATTTTGTTGCATTAAATTTCACGGTTCGCAAAACTAAAAATAATCCCACTGCTTCCGCAAACCAATGCCAAATATAAAACGCCAAAAATTTTGAATCTGACCAAAAAATAGAAACTAACGCCCAAGCTACAAAAAGACTTAAAAACACAAAAACAATTTTGGACTTTGGACGTTGAACCTTATTTGATATTTTTATTTTATTTATCGCCCACCAAATTGCGGCTAGCAAAAGTAGCGCCCATAACAAAATTTCCGTGGCATAAATACCGATTGTTCCGTATTCCCAATAACCGTTTAGATTTCCTTCGCGCAAAATTAACCTTGTTTGCCATGGCAGAAGAAAAACAAACAAATATATTCCCCATTCAATTATTTTTTCCAATATTTTCATAACTATTTAACTATTTTCCGCCAAGGACGGGTCCGCTTTTGGCGAAAACAATTTGGCTATTTTTTCTTCCCACCTTTTTTTATATTCCTCCCGCCGGTCGTTGGCGTGGAATTTCAAAATTTTATCAGTGATTATAACCCGACTGTCACAATTAGCCATTTCTCTTAAATTCTTCGGCATCATTTTTATTTGAAACCAACGAAAAAATTTTTCTAAAAGTCCGGCTGTGGCCGTACCGGCCGAAAACACTGTATTTTCTTTTTCATCCACGCCTCTCGAAAAAATATTGGGTAAAAACTTTTTGATCCAGGCGTTGGCCTGCCAAAATTTGTCGTATACGCCACCGCGATCAAAGAGCGGATGAAGTTGCGTAATCCAATAAATTAAGTAAATGTCAGCTTTACTAATCGCGAGCGGCTCTAAATTTAGGGAATCTTCATCAGTAAAAAAACTTAAACAAATTTTATCTTTATTATTTTTTTTGCTCGGGCGCAAACCAAAAATTTTTAAAAACCCCGCCGACCAAAAACGGGCTGTCCAAATTTTATTTGGCGCCGTCACAATAAAAAAATCTATATCGCTTTCTTCCCTGGCATTAGCCCAAGCAAGGCTGTTGCAAAGTGCGACCATTTCTATTCCGGGAATGAATTTTAAAAAATTGGCAATGCGTTTTGCCCTCTTCATTTTTTTAAAAGCCAAAACATATCTCGACTCGCGAATCTCTACGAGCCCCTCGCGATTTTTTAGAAAATAAAATCCCCGGCGAGAACTTACCAGAGATTTTATTTTATCGCTATCTTCAAAAATTTGTAAAATTTCACCGATGGTCGGCAAACTATTTTTTGCTTCTTCCAAATAAAGCCACTTCCAGATTTCCGGAGCTGTCAGGGGGTAATCAAAAATATCAAAATAGACAAGGGTGGCCAAAATGGATTTTTCCAAATTATTTTGAACATTCTCCATCGATTTTCGAAATACTTAAACGGCTTCCAAGCGCCGGTGCGCCCTTCTCCGTTCTCCCAAATACGCCGGCACCGCCGAGCTCTTTGATTGAAGCATCGTCAACAATCATCTTCTCTTCATCCAAAGAGATTACTTGATTTCTGCTAATTATTATTTCTTCAACTTCCTCTGACAATAATTTACTAATTAAATTTCTACTCTTTATAAAATATTTCAAAATGTTCTGGCTATCACTCTCAATTTCAAAACTTTTAATCTTTCCCAAAAGCAAACCACTTTTGGTTTGAACCGGCAGGCCAATCAAATTTTTATAATTTATATACATAACTACCAGTTAAAATTCGCCCCCCCATCCATGGCTTACGGCTAATTGCTTGTCGCAAGCGGTTTACCGTCAGTTTTTTGTTTCTTGTTTTTTTTAAAATAAAAATACTGCTGAAGGGCAGTCAAGAGCGTTGTAAAAAACCAATAGAAAGTAAGTCCGCCAGGTAAAGTCGCGCCGATAAAAACCGTGATAGCCGGCATAAAATATAACATCTGTTTATTCATCATCGCGGTCATGCCCTCATCTTTTGATCCAGGAACTTTCTGTGAAGGTTTAGCTCTAGGCATCATTTTTGTCTGCCAAAACTGCGCCGCGCCGGCGAGTATTGCCAAAATTATATTTGGCTTTGAAAGATCAAGAAACCCCATGGAAATAGCGTTGATGTGACCAGGGTTGGCGACGAAGGAATAAAGATTTTCCAGGCCTTGCGAGCTCAAACCATGAATAAAAACCTGATAAACAGCGATTAAAAATGGAAGTTGAATCAAGACCGGAAAACAAGAAGACAAGGGATTTACCTTATGTTCTTTATAAAGCGCCATCATCGCCTTGGACATTTCTTCCTTTTGATCTTTATATTTAACTTTTAATTCCTCCATTTTCGGTTGAAGTTCGGCAAGCGATTTTTGAGCGCGGATAGCCTGCAGAGAAAACGGGTAAAGAATCAATTTTATCAGAACTGTCAAAAGCACAATTGCGAGGCCAATATCATGGCCCGGGATGACATTATAAAACCAAACCAATAAATTAAAAAGTGGCTGATAAAAAATTGTGTTGAAGAGAGCAATCACAAAATAAAATATTAAATTAATTAAATAATTTCTCCGCTATTCCATCTCATTACTCGGCCGGTTTTTCCTCTTCTTCTAATTTTTCATTCTCGACCGGTTTCTCTTCTTTTATCTCTTCTTTTTCTTCTCCGACATTTTTATCCGAAACAACTTCCTCAACTTCCTC
>Ga0180007_10005420_pt1 | contig 12902 bp, 10 predicted proteins | sample MM_PC_MetaG_FD_121122 | JGI IMG/M metagenome (GOLD analysis project Ga0180007, IMG submission 121122) | Groundwater microbial communities from the Aspo Hard Rock Laboratory (HRL) deep subsurface site, Sweden - MM_PC_MetaG | ecosystem: Environmental > Aquatic > Deep subsurface > Groundwater... | reverse complement strand
GGGAATCCGCACAGGAGTTAAAGAAGGTGCAAGATTGCTGGGCGATGCAGTTAATGCGTATAAAGCTGCTTTAACGGTTAGAACTCGCGAGAGTCTGCCTCAGCAATGGGCTATGACCCAGAACAATATGGGGATTGCTTTACGAAATCAAGGAATTCGCACAGGAGGTAAAAAAGGTGCAAAATTGCTGGGCGATGCAGTAGATGCGTACAAAGCTGCTTTAACGGTTAGAACCCGCGAGAGCTTGCCTCAGGACTGGGCTATGACCCAGAACAATATGGGGATTGCTTTACAAGAGCAAGCTTTAGGTTTGAAAAACAAGCTTAGAAGTGATTTGTTACAAAAAGCAGTAAAATCATTTAAAAATGCATTGGAAGTTAGAACATATGAACATCTACCTCTGCAGTGGGCGCAAACCCAGAACAATCTCGCAGGAATATATTCTTTAATGAATGATTGGGCCAATGCCGCCGGATGTTATTGCAATGTGCTAAAAGTATATAAAACTGATAAGACAGCTTATGAAAGAGCTATCTACATATACCATGAGCAGCTTTTTCAGTTTGATAAGGCATACGAGTTATGCTTTAACTGGGTCATAATATTAAAAAATTATGCTGAGTCATCAAAAAGTGAATTCATTGAAAATAATTTTACTACTGCCCGTTTTGATAAAGCAGAAGAACTCCTGACAGAATTACTTCCTAAATTAAGCCCAAACAACTTTCTTTACGCACCTCTATGTGCCATCGAAATCGCAAACCTGATAGCACTCAAAAAAGCCGAAGTAGTTTCCGGTAAAATAGATGCACTTATTTCTGCAATTAAACAACAACCTGAGGATTACACCATAGGCTGGACTTTTAACGGTACAAAACACTTCATAGAAAACTCAGAACAGCTGAAACCAGATAGTAAATGGCTTATATCTTTTTTTGAAGCTTTAGAAAACCCAAGTCGGAATGCCATAGTTAAAGGCTTGCAGGATGTTCAGAAGGAATTTAATAAAAAAAATAGGAGCCTGATTTAAATATTTATTGTTCATTTCAGCTGTTAAAATTATTTAATTATTTTTACGTTATACCATTCTACCACGTCATACCGGCGAAGGCCGGTATCCAGTATATTTAATAAGCCGGGATGACGGTTTGAGTAGTATTTAACAAACCATCTACGTCGGCAACCCTTTATTTTTTCTTCTTCAAAATCCAGGATTTGCCATAAATTTTCAATATTGCAAAATATCTTTTAATAGATTATATCCAATTTCAGAATAATCAGGATATGCAGTTAAAATAATTGAACCTTCTTATGGTCGATATCACAAGACCTGTTAATTGTTCTTTAAGCTATCAGAGGATAAATCATGAACGCTAAACCCAAAACAGGAATTGGAGAGAATACAGAAAGTATAGAATCGAAAAAAGAATATAAAGAAATCCATACACATTCAATAATTCCCGGGTGGGCAACCACCGTATCTGTTGTAAGCGGTTTAGCATTTTTGGTTATTCTGCTTATAATCGCAGTTTTTATTCCTCATCCCACAGATTTTCAAATATTTATCTTTCGTATCATTATTGCGTTAGCTGCTGCTGCTTTTGGCGCTACAATCCCCGGTTTTTTAAAAGTTGATCTACCTGTGGGAAAAAAAGGACTCATAGCAGCCGGTGGAGCAGTCGCTTTTTTTGTACTGATTTATTTCATGAATCCTCCTAAGTTGATTTCAGATACACCACCGCCTCCTGAAATACTGAAACAGTCCCTTGCCGGCTTTATTTTGGATCAGGATGGCGAACCTTTATCCGGAGTAAATGTTACTATTTTAGAATATGAAGTAAGTGACCTTATAAATGGTCAGGGGAAGTTTTCTTTTGAAATTAAAGGTTAAAACAATTCTTCTATTAGGCTGATGGCCCAAAAACAAGGCTTTAAAACACACCGGCAGGATGCTACGCTGGGAAATACCAATTTAAGTTTCAAGATGGAACCAAAACTATGACAAAGAAAGCCTATTTTCATATTTATCTTAAAATCATCCTTTGTCTTATTGTTTATTTAACCATATGCCCGGCTTTACCGGTAATTGCTAAACAGGAGTTGCGGGGCAAGGTTTATATTCTTGGTGAAAATGATAAGCGATTTCCTGTAACAAACACAACCGTCCGCATTCAGAACACTGATGATTCAGATATAACAACAAGCACTGGTAGATTTAGAATTTATTTGCCGGATGTATTCAAGGCAGGAGAAACCGTAACACTGGAAGTGGAAAAGCCAAAGTATCAGATACTCCACCCATTTGCAGGCGAAGTAAGAATACCGGCAAGCTCTTTGAAAGATCCGGTAGAAATTCTTTTGGATAAAGAAGGTTCTCACCGTTTTATGAGCGGCAAGGCATTTGCCTTACTTATAGAAAATATCGCCAATAAACCCAAATCGCAGGTTGAGCCCGTTGATGAACGAAAAGAAGTGGATCTGAGCCGTTATATTAATGAATGGGCTATAAAGTACGGCTTCGGGATTGAGCATGTGCAAGCCGAGTTAGATAAATGGGCTGCGGAAGTTGAAGCGAGGCAAGAGGATTTTTATGAGCTTGCCCTTGCTGCATTTTACAAGAAGAATTTTAAAGAAGCTGCCGACATGTCTTATCAATCGGCAGAAAAATATGAAAAACAATTTGCAGAGCTAAATGAACAGGAAAAAAGAATTAATGAAAAAAAGCAGCAAATAAAAGAAAATATTATCCGTGATTATCGTCTTGCCGGTGATGCTCAATATAATGATTACCGCTTTGAAGAGGCTTTGTCTGCTTATCTGAAAGCTTTGGCTATAGTAAACAAAGATATTGATCCTATAATGTGGGCGTCTTTAATGGATGATATAAGTGCTACATACTGGAATTTGGGGTTTAGGGTAAAAGGAATTGCGTCTCGACAGTATCTTAATAAAGCGTTAGAAGGTCTCCAAGCAATATTAAAAATCTATACGCGCGAGACCTTTGCACACTCATGGGCTATGACTCAGAACAATTTAGGGAATACATTCTCAGAGCAAGGAAAACGTATTGTAGGAGAAGAGGGCGTAAGATTGCTAAATGAGGCGGTTAAAGCGTATAAAGCTGCTTTAACAGTTGTTAGCCGTGAGAGTCTGCCTCAGAAGTGGGCTATGATTATGAACAATTTAGGGCTTACACTTTCAAATATAGGAATACGCACATCAGATAAAGATAGTATAAGACTTTTAAGTGAGGCGGATGAAGCATACAGACTCGCTTTAACTGTTAAAACCCTTGAAAATATGCCTCAAAGCTGGGCTGTAACTATGAACAATATAGGGATTGCACTTAAAGAGCGAGGAATTCGCACTGAAGGAGAAGAGGGTGTGAGATTGTTAAATGAGGCGGTTAAAGCTTATAACTCAGCCTTAATGGTCAGAACCCGTGAGAGCCTACCTCAGGACTGGGCCGTGACTAAATATAATATTGGAAATGCATTAAAAAAACAAGGAATCCGCACAAGAGGAGAGAAAGGGTTAAGTTTGCTATCTGAGGCAGTTAATGCATATAATGACGCTTTAACGGTTTTTACCCGCGAAAGTCTGCCTATGGGCTGGGCTTCGACTCAGAACAATATGGGAAATGCATTAAAAGAACAGGGAATCCGCACAGATGGCATAGAAGGAGCAAGATTGCTGGCCGAGGCAATTAAAGCATATAAAGCTGTTTTAACAGTTGATACTTGCGATAGTGAGTCTCAGGACTGGGCCATGACCCAAAACAATCTCGCAGAAACATACTATTTAATGAATGATTGGGCGAATGCCGTCGAATGCTATTGTAATGTACTCAAGGTCTATCAAAAGTATGATACAGCTTATAATAGAGCTAGCTATATTTACCATGAGCAACTTTTTCAGTTTGATAAGGCATACGAGTTAAGCTATGAGTGGGTTATAAAATTACAGAATGTTACTGGATCATCAAAAAGCATTTTCATTGTAACAAATTTTACTACTGCCCGTTTTGATAAAGCAGAAGAACTCTTGGCGGAATTACTTCCCAAATTGAACCCAAACGATCATCTTTATGCACATTTATGTGCAATTGAAATTGCAAACCTGGTGGCGCTCAAAAAAACCGATATGGTTTCCGGTAAAATAGATGCGCTTATTTCTACAATCAAGCAACAACCGGTCGACTATAAAATAGGCGGAGCTTTTAACGGCACAAAACACTTTATAAAAAATTCGGAACAGCTAAAGCCTGATAGCCAATGGTTACTTTCTTTCTTTGCAGCTATTGAAGACCCGAATCGGGATACAATTATTAAAGGTTTACAGGAAGTTCAGAAGGATTTAAATAAAAACGAAAAACAATAGGTATTTGATTTTAAATATTTATTGTTCTTTTCAAAGTTGGATATAAGGTTTATCATGATTTTCCGGCTGAAAAATTTAATATTGATCATATCATAATCGGTCCTGCAGGTGTGTATGCTGTTGAGACAAAAGCCCGCCAGAAACCGACCACCGGCAATAATCCGATGCCAAAGTTATTTATGACGGGCAAAAGCTTCAATTTCCGGATTGGGTGGATACTAAATCTCTTGAACAGGCTCGCAGGCAAGCCCAATGGCTTTCTAAATGGATAAGCTCTGCAACAGGTGAATCCATTAACGCCCAGCCAGTGGTAGCTTTGCCTGGTTGGTATGTTCAGCGTATATCCCCAAACGGCATTCCGGTAATCAATCCAAAAAATTTCCGATCAGTATTGAGAGCAAGCAAAAGCAAGCCATTAGATAATAGCATGATTACCCGAATTGTCCACCAGATCGATAAATGCTGCCGTGATGTCCAACCTATAGCCAGCGAAGGTCTGGGCGGCAAATCGGGTTTGCCTGATAAAGGGAATAACTGATTAAATAGGAAAGAGGATATGGGGCTGTTTGCAATTAATGCTAATATAGGTTTAATTTACATATACAATTTTCCCTGTATGCACATATTCTGCAATAAGAGATGTCTTATTCTCATACTCTTCCGGTGTTATAGTAATAATGTCGAGAGGAACCATGAATTTCCTGATTGTCCTGATTTCGGCATCTTTTGTCATATCAGCGCGCTTAAAAATATTCTTCCTTTTAAAATCTTCTGAAACAATAATAATGTCGATATCACTTTCTTCCGTTTCTGTGCCTTTAGCCTGTGAACCGAAAATAATAATCTTGGAGATATTTAGTTTTTTTTCTTCTAAGCAATCGAATAAAAATTGGACTACTTCTTCAGCTCTTTTTTGAGCCATTTCAAAACCTCCTTGCTCTGAACAAGTAATGTTTCGGTTTTCCGCTTTGGATAGTCTTTTTGCATTTTTTTCAGATCTTCAGGATAACGTGTCGGAATGCTTGCCCGATTGAGGGAAAAATTATCCGAATTACGATTGAACTAAATATTTATTCACCTATACTATTCTGTCTTGTTTTGTCAGACAAGTGAATCAAGAGAAATAATCTGTATGGATGGAATGTCAGGCAAGCGGACATCGTTGGTAAAAAAATGAGTTGCTCCGGCATCTAATGCCGCGCTGATCTGGATGGCATCCGGTGTGCGGATATTATGGGTGGCTCTGAGCTGTGCAGACTGTTCCGCAATTGCGTTTGAAACTTCCATCGTCATCAGTTTTGAGTTAAGCAGGATGTCCCGGTATTCTGTCGCCAGTTCTCTGTTATTGCTGCGTAGTGGATGCACCAGCACTTCAAGTAAGGTCACGGTTGAAGTGACTACCAGCAAGTCACCTCTGTCCATTGCTTCAAAGAAAAGTTTTACAGTTTCAATGTATGCTGGATTTTCTTCAATAAAATAAATCAGTGGTGCGGTATCGAGACCAACCGTTTTTCCCTTCAATGCATTTATCCATTCCACGATGATCTTTCCTCATCAATATATGCGTTTACGTTAAGACCCTTCCAGATCTCCTTGCCTTTTCCTTTTAGCTCCAAAATGCTACGGGGCTTGGTTTTACCTGCTTTTTTACGAATCAGCGTTGCCATTTCTTCTAAAAGACGTAGTTGATCCGAAAGATTTAATGTTTTTATTTCAGATATGACTTGATTGTAATTTGTTTCCGGCATGATACAAATCCTATTTTTAAGCTTGTTTAAGTTATTTTGTGTTAATAGATCGAGAATTTATTTCTTTTTCGTCTAATTAATCCAATAGAATGAATTTATTTATAAATTGTTTTATGGCTAGTTTTTGCCTTTTCTGCCTCATCGTCCGTATCAATAAACAGATAGACCTGTTTATTCTGATTATATATACTTTAAATAAAAAATCAAAGAAAAGTAGGGGATCGGAAGATATGAAGTTTATTCACCATACATATCTGTTATAAGCTTTCGTAGTTGAGCAGCTTTTGTATCGGATAGCTTATCAATTTTTTTCTTTAATCTTTGCTTGCTGATGGTGCGGATCTGATCAACGGCAATTTCAACATTTTTATTTGCACATTTGATCTGCAGCCTGGTTCTCCACATGGGGTGCAATTTTGAAGTCAGCGGACATACAACTACCGTTTCCAAATACTTATTCATCTCATCTTGGCTTATTATGACAACAGGGCGCACTTTTTTTATTTCGCTTCCTATGGTGGGATTGAGATCGGCAAGATATATTTCATATCTATTAATATTCAAAGTCTTCATCATCTATCCCGTCAAGAAGAGTTGTATCAAAATCGTCCCACGCTTCCTTTTCATCAGCCATTTCTTTATATGTATCTTCCCAGGAAAGCTTGTTATCTTCTTTATTCCTTAGAAGCAATCCCCTGTCTGTTTCTTCTATTAATATAGAATGGTTTAAACCATATTTTTGAAGCAGTGCTTTTGGTATACGAACTCCTTTGGAATTTCCAATCGGGACAAGTTTGACATCTCTTGCTCGTATTTGATTTTCCATATGCTTTACTCCTTGAATTATATTAAAATTTAATTTGTATCTATTGTAATTACATTTATCTTTTATGTCAATATTATATCATCTACCCGATTCCCGAATGACTTCCAGCTTAAAATATTGGCCTCTTTTCTTGGCTGGTCGCTTAAACCTGCATATACTAAGGTTGGTTCAATATGTGCGTCTTTTGAAATAAGTGCGTAATAATTTAGACCGTTAAAAAAATCCTTCGCAACCGTTTTGCCTGATTTAATTTCAAGCGGCAGTAGTTTATCACCTTTATCGATAATACAATCGATTTCATGCCCGGTATTATCGCGCCAAAAATAGAGATTTTCTTTAAGCCCTTTGTTTGTCCTTGCTTTAAGAAGCTCTGAAACAATCCATGTCTCAAATATATTACCCCTGCTTGCATGAGTGTTCAGTGCTTCGGCAGATGAGATATTTAAGAGATAAGAAAGGAGGCCTGAGTCAAAAAAATACAGCTTAGAGCTTTTTATCAATCGTTTATTAAAGTTTTTATAATGAGGTTTCAAAAGATAAATAATATATCCGGCCTGAAGAATAGACAGCCAGGATTTTGCTGTGTTGTGCGTGATGCCGCAGTCATTGCCGAGAGCAGAAAGATTAAGAATTTGCCCTGAGCGTGAGGCACACATTTTAAGAAATCTTTGAAAGGTTGACAGATCAGTAATATTTTTTACTTGTCTTACGTCTCTTTCCAGATATGTTGTTACATAATTTGAATACCACTCGGACGGATCAAGGTTCATATCATAAATTCTTGGGTAGCTTCCGGTAAACATAACTTTTTCAATTGTATCCGGTAATATGTCTGCCTGATTCAGTTCGGAAAAAGAAAAGGGAAGAAGTTCCAAAACAGCAACTCTTCCTGCAAGAGACTGGCTTATGCCTTCCATTAACCCGAAGTTAAAAGACCCGGTAAGGACATATACTTCCGGTTTTCCTATGTGGTCAACATGAGTTTGGATATAAGAAAAAAGGTCGGGTGCACGCTGTACTTCGTCAATTATAGTGTGTTTGGGATATGCTTCAATAAATCCCCGCGGATCGGTTAAGGCAAATTCTCTTATGTCAGGTTCTTCCAGCGATACATAGGACCAGTCGGGAAAAACAGTTTTAACAAGTGTTGTTTTCCCAGATTGCCTTGGTCCGGTAAGAGATACAATAGGGTATTGTTTCGATAATTCCGTTAATTTTTTGGCTATGTTTCTTTTTATCATATCCAAACCTTAAACAATATCTTACAAATTGTCAATATGAATTACAATTTGTAAGATATTTAAATCCAAAACGGATACATTGACGCAATCAACTTTTTAACGTAATAAGTTTCAATAAAATGTGAGGAGGGCGATAAGAGCAATATTTAATATGATTGATTCCAATTCGAAAAAAATTAATGCCGCTTGTTTGATTCTGGCAGGAGGGCAGGGGAGAAGGCTTTCGCCTGACAAGCCTCTTTTAGAGATCAACGGAAAATCGATTATTGAACGGACGGCAAATCTGGTTACTTCCCTGTTTGAAGAAGTTCTTATAGTTACCAATACTCCGGAAAAGTATGAAATGCTTAATCTACCATATGTTTCCGATGAACGTATGGGCTGCGGCCCTCTGATGGGTATCTATAGCGGATTGCAAAAGATAAAACATGAAGCAGCATTTGTGTGTGCGGCAGATATGCCCTTTCTTAATAAAGAGATCATCCTGTCTATGTCTTTAGAAATTGGTAAATTCGACATTATTATTCCCTGCCCGGCGAAAAGGCCGGAGTTTCTGCACGCTTTTTTCAATAAGCGCTGTCTGCCGGGAATGCGGGAAAATCTTGAAGCAAATCTTTTTAAAGTGGAAATGCTGGCACAGCGATATAATACAATTTATCTGGACAAAGACTGGTTCATAAAAAAAGGCCTGGTAAAAGAAACTGATACGGCTTTTATAAACATAAATACGATAGAAGACTATCAGAATTGCCTTGCACAAAGTAAAAAGATGCAAGACCCTGAACACAATAATTACTTTCAGCTCAAAAGAGGTGAATGGGGGCAGGACACTCTAAAATCCATAGCTCCGGATGTTTTACATAAAGTTCGCAGGACATTGATAGAACAGGAAACCGCTTATCAAAATAATATTACAGATGAAGTGTTTTCCAGCCTTTGGTCCCACGGCTCCAGAGTTGGGCGTATAGCCCATTACATCGCAAAAACCGAAGGTTTGGAAGAAGAACCGGCCCTGCTTGCCGGCCTGTTGCATGATATTGGAAAGTTTGCACACGGAAGCTATCATGAAAACGATATTCCTGAAGAAGAAAATGCGGTTTTATTTGCAGCAAAAATCCTTTCAGGTACAATCTATGAAAAATGGATTCCTGAAATCAGAGAAGCTATACTATCAACGTATTTAGAGGGGGAGGCAACCAATGATATAGGTCGGATTTTATACGATGCGGATCGTATCGATAAACTTGGAAATATGGGGGTTGCCCAGTTTTTTGCAAAAAATGCACTACGCCGTCAGTTTTTGGATGATGATTTGTTAATTCGAACCAGTATAGAGTTGACATATGCCTATCATGCTCCGGATACATTAACAACTGCAACCGGCAGATTCATCGCACGGGAGCGAAGCGTAAGGACCCGCAGGTTTTACACAGAGCTTTTAGAAGAATGGAAGATGCTCGGACTTGGCGAATTTAATATCATTGAAGAAGATATAGCAGGGATTATATGCATACTTGTGGTTCCTTGTACGTGTTTATGCGGCGGATCTTTAAAACCGGAATCCGATATTCAGGATGCACTAAAGTGCAGATCAGTAGTTGTAAAGTATATATGTGCAAAGTGCGGTATCGAAAGCGAGTTTTCCTTCTGCCTTCCGAAGGTGAAAGGGCTACCTGCAATTACATAATTGGCTCTACAGTAATATAAATACAAACTATCTCAAAATAAATTTAAAACCCACTGACGGCGTTGTATAGTATGCAGATAGAAGATATTGTTAAAGAAATTGCTTTTGCTGATCCTGAAATTGCTAAGGTTGTAAATGACGGTTTGAGCAGAAAACAGATAAGTATATCGGAAGAGATTGCCGGAATTTTTATTGATGAAATAATCTGGGCATTATCTGTTGAATATTCTTTTGGAGCTGTTGTATCTGAAGGTTACATTAAGCTTTTGGGAAATGTAGAATCTGATAAAATTCTAATATACAAAGAACTTGTGCGAAAAAGTGCCGAAGATGGTCCGACATTTGCGCGGATAATGGCCGAGCATCTTGTTTCCGTTCTTTCATATACTGATGAAAGCCTTCTTGAAAACTATCTTGAAGCAGTAAAAATAATGCATAAAAAGGGGACTTATACATTAACAGAGCCGCTTAAAGCTGTTAATATTTTGCTTGATCAAAAAGACGGCAAATCATGTTTGGTATATTTTGATATACTTAAAACCTTTTTTTTAAAAGATTTAACATACAATGAATGCCGCAATTTCGCTCATACCTTGCCTAAAGCGGTTTTGTCTTTTCTTCCATCAAAAAGGCTTACACAGATCAGGCAGCTTCATAAAATACTTTACAAAGATTATAATCTTATAGAATCATACTTTGACGGCCTTGAACAAGGACTTTATATTTTATCGGATGAAGCACTGGAAGAATTTATATCCATAGGATTAAATAAATATGAAATAGATAAGGTTCTTGGCGCAAAATTTATAGCTCTTAAATCCAAGTTCGGAAAAGATGCCTGTCAAAACCTGAAAACTTCAGCTGTTCTTGCAGATGTAAGATTACAACTTACAATGTACATAAAGGCTAAAACAGGTCGCGGGATATCTATTTGTCAGCTTTCTCAATTTCCGAAAATTTTACGTAATGAAATAATAAATGAGTATGGTGACAGACCATTTGTTTTTTCCGATGGAAAAACAATTTATCTTCCCGATGAAATAAATATTTGCGATACTTTTGATAAAAACCGCAACCTATACAAATGCCTTGCAAGACTTGAATCAGGTTATTATGAGTACGGGTCATTTGAATTCGATATAGAAAAAGCCATGGAGTTATCTTTGCTTCTGAAAGAAATGTGCAATATTTCGGAAAAGAAAAATTATGAATTAACAGATAATACGCAAAATTATGATTGCCACGATCTTGAAAAATTTTTCATGTTTTTTCCTGTAAAGCAACTTGCATCAGATCTTTTTAATATATTTGAACATGGCCGTATAAAAATCCTTAATCTTGAAAAATACCCCGGCCTTGTAAGAACTTCATATCCTTTGATCTATAATGAATTAAAAATACTATTAAAAAATAAAACTCCGGAGCCATTTCTTTACCTCTTATATATCCGTATGGCTTTAGGGCAAATTGCTTTTGATTTATTTGAAGCAGAAGATAAAACAAAAAACCTGATATCGGAAATTTTCTATATTTTTAAAAATGAAGTTGAAAAAAATAATTGTATCGAAGCATGCGCTGTTAGCGTTTTTAATACGTATAACTTAGTTGAAGGATTTTTGAACAAAAACAAGCCCAATGAAGAAAACCTTAATGATTATAAAAAGCTTAAAATGCCCTTTGGTCTTTCTTTAAGGCATGACCTGTATTTTACTTCAAATAAAAAATACGAAGAGATAAGCCTTGCCATAAAGTCCGCACTGGAAAAGAAAAAAATCCGTGTTTTTAAATCCGAGATAATGAAAAAACTTATAAAAAACAAAGGTGCCGTTTCAAATGATGATCTTAAAGATATTATAACTTCTTCTAAAACTTTATCCGCACAAAACCAAACCGGATACACACAAGATCCCGCCGATTTACCTTTTGATTTATTATCCGGGTTAAATGAAGGGGAGAAATATCAGTATTCTTTCGATGATTGTAATGATTCATCCGTTTTTAAATATCGTGAATGGGATGCCAATTTATGCGATTATCTTCATGATCATGTAAGAGTACATGAAAGAGAAGTAGAAGGGTTAAAAAGCGCTTTTTATTCCAATGTTTTAAATGCCTATCCGGGAACGGTAAAAAGAATTCGAAGAGAGTTTGAATCTTTAAGGCCTGATGAAATAAAAATCTTAAAAAGATGGATTGAAGGAGATGAATTTGATTTGTGTGCTCTTCCCGAATATGTAATTGATAAAAAAGCAGGTATGATTCCAACAGATAAATTATATTTAAAACGGATAAAACATCAAAGGGATATAGCAGTACTTCTTCTTGTAGATCTTTCACGTTCTACCTCAACTCTTATAGCTCAATCATCTAAAACCGTTCATGATATAATCAAGGAAGCGGTTGTTCTTTTTTGCGAAGCACTTAATACGGCACAGGATAAATTTGCTATCGCCGGGTTTTCAGGAACAGGCAGATCGGGAGTGGATTATTTTAATATAAAAACATTTTCCGAAAATATGGATGAAAATATAATAAACAAAATTAATGCGCTTTTTCCACAAAGAAGAACCAGAATGGGTGCTGCTATACGTCATGGGGTATCAAGGCTTGAAAATACGGCATCCAAAACGCGTCTTCTTGTAATAATAAGTGATGGTTTTCCAAATGATACCGATTATAAACAAAACTATGCAATTGAGGATACCCGCAAGGCCGTGTTTGAAGCCCAGTCAAAAAATATATGTGTCAGGGCAATTACAGTTGATGCAGCTTTGGATATGAGACTGGATGATCTTTACGGTCAATATAATCACAATATCATATCCGATGTCCGTGATCTTCCGGACAGACTGTTAAAAATATACGGGACATTGACCAAACAATAAAATATATACGGGAGAGCCACTTTCAAAACGTTTCAGTTTGGTCAAGCTCAAGGCGGGAGAAAATTTCAACCACAGGAATACATTTAGTATTTCGAGGATTGAAATTTGAGCCCAACGCAGAGATCGGCCAAAATG
>Ga0180007_10005419_pt1 | contig 12903 bp, 8 predicted proteins | sample MM_PC_MetaG_FD_121122 | JGI IMG/M metagenome (GOLD analysis project Ga0180007, IMG submission 121122) | Groundwater microbial communities from the Aspo Hard Rock Laboratory (HRL) deep subsurface site, Sweden - MM_PC_MetaG | ecosystem: Environmental > Aquatic > Deep subsurface > Groundwater... | reverse complement strand
TATCAACTATTGCACTTCCAATAAGTGTGATTACTGGAGGTGTTGTATCAGGGACAGGAACTGCATTAACATTTACAGTCCTTGTAACTGTAACTGCTTCATTAGCCGCAGCATCAGAAACGTCGTAAGTAACAGTGTAAGTATCTGCGATTGCTGTATTAACAGGATTAACTGTGACGATAGATCCTGAAATATCTCCATCAACATCATCTGTTGCAGTTGCACCTGCGTCGGTGTAAGCATCACCAACTGTAATATCTACTGTAGCATCACCGGTTAACGTAATGACAGGAGGCGTGCCATCGGCGGCTGCAAGTGCATTGTAAGCATTTATGCGTTTGCCCGAAACAGTCTTTCCACTAAGCGCGGCCAAGCTATCACCTGTTGCCAGTATATTGCTTTTAATTTCTGCATTGCTTAGACCGGAGTTATAACCCTTGATAAGAGCTGCCAGTCCTGCAACATGTGGGGCTGCCATGGAGGTGCCTTGCATATAGTCATAGACATCAGAAGCACTCCCCGAATATTTATTAATCTTAATATTATCAATAAAGCATCCATCTCCAATTGTTCCTGTATCAGCATCACTATCACTCACCCATCGAAACCGGATTGTAAATGCAGATTGAAGATAACTATTTGGAAGGGATAACTCATCGAAATAGTATCCCGCAATATTAGAATCATCAAGATCATCGTCAATAGAATACTCATCCCATGCAAACCCTGTTGTAAATGCACTTCCATCATTACTAATTTCCAAAACCATATAATCATTCCAGTTTATCGAATCATACTCAGTATCGCATTGTGTATAAAAACTCAGTGTAGCTCCATCAGAACCACTCAAATTAATTGAAGGCAGAGTAATTGTATAGTTCGCATCAGATGCATATGGAGGAGGAGTGAAATCCCCATAAAGCACATTACCAACACTACCACCAAGATTATATGTCCCCCAATCACCTGTTGCTGTCCAACCTGCTGGGACAGCAGGTGGAGTGACAGATTCAAATGTTTCATCGAGTACTTTATCGGACGCTATTGTGCTATAAATATTCTTGCCAGGTGCACCTACGTCAACTGAAGTAGCACCGTAGTCAGAAAAATCAGCAATATCATCATCTTGATCTGTTGCAGCAACACAAATTATATTTGCGGCAGTATGATCACAAGGATAATCTGCAGTAACGCTGTGATTAATTGTAGCATTTCCTGCAGCAGCAATAAATAGTCCGCTAAATGAATCTATGGCACTATTAAGAGCAGCATCAGAACTTGATCCACCCCAGCTCGCATTAATGATATCTGCCCCATTCTGTTGGGCAAAATTAATAGATTTAACAAGCTTACCACTGGTTAATGCGGTTTTAATTGCCATTACCTTGGTATTTGGCACAACTCCGATTACTCCTCTACTGTTATTCTTTACTGCCGCAATGGTACCCGCAATGTGAGTACCATGCGAAGAAGATGTAGGAAGAGGTGTTATATCATCGTCCTCATAATCATAGCCATGATTACATCCTCCAAGAACGTTGCCACTATCGTCTTTGCAACTACTTCCGTCCCACATGTTAGCGGCAAGATCCGGATGGTTGTAATTAACACCCGAATCAATAACAGCAACAACCACAGAACTTGAACCTTCGGAGATATTCCACGCTTTCTGTGCCTCTATATCAGCACCGGATGTACCACTGGTTCCATTTACCGATTGCCCCGTATTATCCAATCCCCAAAGTAAATCTTTATATGTATCATTAGCACTTATGGCATAAGGATAATAAATATAGTTTGGTTGAACATGCTCCACAGAAGGATCATTTTTCAATCGATCAACCAATTGCTGCACAGTCTCTCCATCATCTGGAGTCATAACAGCAATATTTGCACTTTTGATTTCGTCTCTCATTTTAAGATTCTTTCTATTAGCAAAAGCTTTTGCACCAATTTTACCTCTAAAGCTTTTAAGATTTATATTACTATTTTTGAACTTTACCAAAACTTCACCCTCCACATAATCACCCCCTGTCTCATTACTATCTACTACTGCCATATCTGATTTTTGCTTAAATTTAGATGGCATATTCCCTCGTTCTACATTAAGCATTTCAGGTCTTTCCATCTCCATCTCCCTTACCATCTTGCCTCTTTTAGGCATCTGTTTGCCCCTTTCCAAGACCTGTCCTCTGGACAAATTCTCCGCCACCTGAGCATATGCAGGAGCAGGAACAGAAGTAAGTACAAATACCGCTAAAACAGCAATTCCAAGCGTTCTATGAAGAGTATTTGCCATATTGCAAATATTGGGAATAGTTACAAAGTAGCATATCATATACTTATTTTTGCTGTTGTCAATGGCTTATTTTGTAACTGCTCACTGACCAGATCATGTCTGAACCATGGATGACACGGATGTCACGGATTACACGGATCACATTCTACAAAGCAGGCAGAAGTTAATACTTCGTTCATTATTCATTATTCATTCTTCATTATTCATTGCTTCAAGAGCTTCTCTGACAGCCTCCTCCGTCGTCTTCATCTCAATCCCCTCCACTTCAAGCTTAGAAGAATCCAATACACAGTTACTTCTTCCGGTCTTTGCTACTTCTCCAAGTTCATCCAGAGTTAGCCTTACAAACTCATGCGAGGGATCCACAATCTCCTTATACTTCTGCATTATCTCGTAAGGTGAAATTGGACCCTGATTAACCACGTTATAGATACCTGTAGCTCTCTTCTCGATCAATTGCTCTGCAACCTTCATAAAATCCGGAATGTAAGTAATGGAATTGCGAACATCCAAGACTCTTTCGTATTTACTGATCTTACTTATCAAGTTTCTAGGCTCAGCAGTTCCATCAAATGGCATCCTTAATCTGAGCACTAAAACATCATCAGGATATTGTTTAAGAAATTGATCTGCCTGACTTTTTGATTTTGAATAAGTGCTCCCTTCAAAATTAGGCGGATCTTCTTCGCTAAATCCCTTGCCTCCATTGTCACCCTGATAAATACAACCTGATCCCAAATGAACCCAATATATTCCACGCTTCTTACACTCATCTAACAGAACCTGAGGACCTGTTGTATTGCTTTTGAAAGTCGCCTCCTTATGATCCTCACACCAATCAACATTTGGTCTTCCGGTTTTTCCGGCTGCATTGATTACAACATCGGGTTTGTACTCATCCAGAGCCTCAGCAACTTCGGTAGCATTAGAAATATCCACACGTGGAGTTATCGCTTGTGGGTAGAGCTTTCTAAAGTAACCTCCTAGGTAGCCGTTGGATCCGAAGATTAGGACTTGCATAGGTGGATGATAGCAGGTGAGAGTTGTTGATGCACTTGCCGACCTCACCCCCTGTCCCCCTCTCCTCCCACGTATTTGAGCACTTTGGATGTTTGTTGTTTATATGTATTCAGGTTTAGAGGAGAGGGTGGAGCCTATGTTGTTGAAGGTTTTTGAATTGTGCTTATTGTGATACTGCAATGATATTCACTTCAATAATATGGGCTCCCCCCTCTCCTGTGAGTATCCAGAATAATTAAACAACAAAAAGCATTACTAGAATTCATTTATATGGCAGGAGAGGGGGACAGGGGGTGAGGTCGTATGAGGCGCTAAATCCCACTATTCACATCTCCCCAAATCCATGCTTTAATACCCCCAATGGCAGCCAGAAGAAAATCCCGCAGGCGCTCAAGTCGCAAGAAGTCCTCTTCACTGGATTTAAGCGAAACAACCGTTCGCCATATCAGTGGAATTATTCAAATAGGAGCCGGTGTATTGGTATTCCTTGCACTAAAACAACAGGCAGGAGCTGTCGGCGATTCACTTAATACTATATTAACTTTCTTCTTTGGAAGATTCGGAATGATATTCCCGTTATTCCTTGTGGGATCGGGAGTATTGCACTGGTTCTCGGCTCAAAATTACTTTGAATCGAAAAGATCAATCGGATTGATGCTTTGCTTCCTCGCATTCCTCGGGTTCATGCACATGCAGGCACCATTGGAAGATCTGGCATCCAAAAGAGATGAGTTGGCAGGAGCCATCGGATTTATGGTCAGCCTTCCATTTGTACTGTTCACAACAAAAGCAGTCGGATACACAGTACTTGCATCGATATTCATGATAGGAGTATTTGTGGCATTCGAACCGGACTTTGGAGCAATGTTCAGATGGGTAGTTGAAAATATAAAACCTAAGAAAAAGGCTAAACGCCACTCTAGAAGAGTAAGTGATGAAGAAGATGAATACGAAGACGATGAGGAAGAAGAGGAATACGAAGATGAAGAAGATGACGAGGAATACGAAGATGACGAAGAAGAATCTGAACTGAATATCATACGACCTGCTTTTGCACAAAAGGTAGCCAAAGAAAAGGCAAAGAAGAATGTAAAGGAAAAAATTATGCCCAAGGACACAATTCAAATGCAGGACACAAGATTCGAAGAATGGACATTCCCCGCATTTGATCTTTTAGATGCCCAACAAAGCGAATTGGCCGTAGATGACGAAGATCTGAAGAAACAAGCAAGACTGATTGAAGAAAAGCTCGAACAATTTGATGTTGAGGTTACCGTGCGGGACGCCAGACCCGGTCCCACCGTAACACAGTTCACTCTGGAACCGGCTGAAGGGATAAAGCTGAGCAGAATAGGAAGCCTGAAAGATGATCTTTCACTGGCACTTTCCGCCCCCAGCCTGCGCATAGAAGCACCAATACCGGGCAAATCTCTTGTTGGAATAGAAATGCCAAATAAGATTCGAACATTTGTTCATCTCAGGGAAATTCTGGAAAGTCCCGAATTCACTCAAAGTGAATCCCCTCTTACGCTACCACTTGGACGCAATGTATCCGGCAGTGCGGTGTGCGCAGATCTTGCAGATATGCCTCACCTTCTTGTAGCCGGCGCAACGGGATCTGGTAAGTCCGTATGTATGAATACATTCCTGCTATCCCTTCTTTACCAGAACGCCCCAAACGAACTTAAGTTCATAATGATCGATCCTAAGAGAGTTGAACTTGCTCCTTATGATGGCATACCTCATCTTCTTACTCCTGTGATTACCGATTCCGATAAAGCACTTCAGGCTTTGCGATGGGTTGTTGCAGAAATGGGACGCAGACTCCATAGATTTTCTGAAATCGGAGTACGTAATCTCGCAGAATTCAACGAGAAACAAATGGAGGAAGAAAACGTGCTTCCAAGAATTGTATTGGTTATAGACGAACTAGCTGATTTGATGATGCGACAATTTAAACGTGACACAGAAACAATGATCGCGCGCATCGCACAGATGGCACGTGCAACAGGTATGCATATTATAATCGCAACACAAAGACCAAGTGTGGACGTTATTACAGGTTTGATTAAAGCAAATATTCCCACAAGGATTTCATTCAGAACCGTAAGCGCAATCGACTCCCGTACCATCTTGGATTCTATGGGCGCGGAAGATCTGCTTGGGAAAGGCGATATGCTTTATTTGACTGCTACCACTCCAAAACCGGTTCGTATTCAGGGGATTTTTGTTACTACAAAGGAAGTGGAAAGAGTAATCAACGCTGTTAAAATCGCAGGAGGAGGAAAGATAACAGAACAAATCGGAATGGAAGATAATGATGAAGACGATGAGAATGCCGATATTCCCGCAAACGCCTACAGCAATATTGATCTGGAAGCAGATGATAACGGCGGAGAGGAGCTGTTCTTTGACGCCGTGCGAATTGTGCAGGAAACCGGCAGAGCATCAGCTAGCCTTCTGCAACGCCAACTCAAAGTTGGATACGCCCGCGCCGCACGCCTCTTAGACATTATGGAAGAAAAAGGATTGATAGGACCTGCGGATGGGGCTAAAGCAAGAAAAGTATATGTCGGGACACAGAGTTGATTAATTATAAAGAACACTGCAGCGTCACTGGTCACTGGTCACTAGTCGCTAGTCATCTCGCAATTGGCAGACCAGTGACTAGTGACCAGCGACCAGTGACCCCCAATTCTACCAAATGCAAATACTAATCGGCACCAACAACTACGGCAAAGCAACAGAAATCTCCGAATCCCTCTCCGGCCTCGAGCTCGACTTTATAACTCCAAAGGATTTAGGAATAGAATCTGATCCTGAAGAAACTGGAGCTGATTTTAAAGAGAATGCGATACTTAAAGCAAAACACTTCAACTCACTTTCTTCTCTGCCAACTATAGCGGACGATTCCGGAATAATAGTAGATGCATTGCAAGATGAACTGGGCCTACATACTCGACGCTGGGGTGCGGGGCCCGAGGCGAGTGACGAGGAGTGGATTGAATATTTTCTTGATAGGATGAAGAGTGAACCGAATAAGAAAGCCTCGTTCATCTGCACACTCGCCTACGTAGATCACAACAATGACCTTCATTTATTCGAAGGGGAATGCCATGGCATGATCACAGAATCACTGGAAGCTGATTATCTACCAGGTCTTCCTATCTCTGCATGCTTCCGACCCGAAGGATTGACCCAAGTATTTTCGAGCCTGACTCTTGATCAAAAAAATAGTACAAGCCATAGGGGTAGGGCTAGCCAAAAACTGCGTTTACACTTAGAAAATATCAATTAATTAGTACTATATTTAGTACCATATTTGGTATATAATATAGGTGTATTATTACCAATCCAAAATATGGTTACTTTAACACTTCAAGATATTAAAAGGCATGGCTCCAAGAGCATTCCAGACGATGCGCCGGCTTATTTGATAGTAAACTCCAAACCAAAGTGCGTAATGGTTCCGGTAGAACAATATGAAAAACTTATGGAGATGCTTGAGGATTTGGATGATTTGAGAGTAATAGAGGAAAGAAAAAATGATGAACTGGTTCCATTTGAAGAAGCCCAATCATGGTTTGAATAATGTCATATAAATTATATTTAACACGCAGGGTTCACAAAGACCTTCGATCTATACCAAAGGATACTAAGAAGCATATAAATAAAGCAATTTCTAATCTTCACGGTAATCCATTACCGCATAACTCAAAAAAAATACAAAACATTGATGATTATTACCGAATCCGTATTAGAAATTACCGAATTATTTATCACTTTAAAAAACAAATTGTCACAATAACAATTGTAAAAATACAACATAGAAAGGATGTATATAAAAACTTTCCTTAATGTTTCTTCATATGACGCGTGACAGTTTGATTACTTATCCCCCTTTATAAGTTCATCATAATTCTTGATACCTCCGGTTTTGCCATACGCCTCTGCTGCTTCGAAGCTTAAATCGAATATTGTTCTAAAAGCATCTGCAATCTCTTCGCTCTCTATAATAATTCCAAGCTTCTCCTGCCAAGAAGTAATATTGATCTTGTTGTTGTAAACCTGTATCTCGGGACTCCAGTTGAATTTATCCATAGGCACAAGAGCACTATGACGCAACTCCTGATCATCCCTTTTCTGTCCTGCACGTGATGCAGGGGAATCCGGATGAATGGAACGCATTGGTATCCCCTTCTTTGCTCGTCTCTTAAAGTAGTTTTCAAAGTATTCTGGCATTACGTCCAAGAGAGCGTCATAAGATGCCCACGACTTCAGTCCGTTTTTAGCTGTAAGAGTATCTTCATAAACTTTTTCCAAACCAGCCGTACCTTCGTAAAAGGTAATTTTAGGACGGGACTTAGCCCAATGACGCACCGACAGTTCATCACCATAAGACTCCAATAGATCTATTTGGTTTTCTATTTCTTCTTCATAACGAAGCTTCTTGTGCTTAAGTGCCCGAATAATGTTTTCCTTCTTCTCCGTAGCATAATACTGTGTGTTGGCCCTTCTGGTTTTAACCATCAAACCTTTCTTAACCAATCCATCCAAAATACTACGAACAGTATTTCTGGGCATCTCACAAACTCGTGAAATATTTGAAGCAGGCTGAGATCCTAACTCCAAAACCTTAAGGAATATCTTTATCTCTTTACTGGTAAGCCGGAAGGACTTAAGAAGATTTGAAAGCATGATATTTATTATTATTATCACTTATATTATAAACTGACGAAAACTGATCGTCAAACATATATTGACGACACAAGTTCGTCAGTTCTGTTTATTGGCTCAAACAAGCCTTTTTCCTAAACAGAAACACAAAAACATAATTGACTTATTGCAGAGTTATTGCGCAGTAACTTAATGACACTTAACCCCATTCAGTTATGAAGCAAATATCTTTACTGCAACCACGGCACTCATACGCTCCCGAAAAGGGGCAAGGACACGTCTACTCCAACACATCCCTATGGACAGCTGCATCACGCATAATTCAGGCAGGAGGCGAAGTGACTCAGATAGATGACGAAAACCTGCGTCCGTTTGAACCCAAATCAGATATCGTTGGAATGAATGTAATTGGAACTGCATATATAAATGTTGTTCGTAAAAGAATGAAAGATCTATCGGAAACTCGATTGGTTGTGGGCGGACAGGTAATTAACGGACTTACCGGAATTGATAAATTCACTTCCTCAAATCGAACTCAAATGCAAACCTTGTTCGGAAAAGAAGTGGTAAATGGGAATAATGATCTGGAACTTGCTGCTTTGCTTGGAATAAAACCTGAAGATCTTCCTCCCATACTGGAAACATCTTTGGTACCGGCATACGAAAGAATTTCTGATGAAGATATGCGTGAATATCTTTCCCGTGAGATTTCATTTTTTCTTTCTCAGGGATGCAAATTTGGATGCAGGTTCTGCGGTGAGAAGAACCAAAGACCGGAGCAATACAGGAATCCTGATGTATTGGAAGCCGATCTTACATACCTTGTAGAAAGAGCTCAAAAGCTTGAAATTAATACACTGGAAATGTATTTGAGCAATCCCGATTTGTTCCAGACTCCAGATAAGCTAAAAGAATTCGCATTTATAGTACAACGTGTTCAACGTTGCCATCCGAAAGTTAGAATTAAAATTAGGGGCTTATCGCGTGTCGATCATTTTGTTAAAGCACACACACATCAACCAAATGTAATTGATGAAATGACCTCAGCAGGATTTCACACCATAGGGTTTGGAATAGATGGAGGTACTCCGGAGACGTGGGCAAGAGAGAAGAAAGGTAATACAACAACTAACTGTATTTCAGCAATTAGGATTGCCAGAGAGGAATACAATATGACGCCTGAAGTGCTTATGGTCTTCGGCCACCAAAAAGAAACTGAAAAATCGCTCAAAGCTGCTCTATCATTCACCAGAGATATGATTGACCTATATCAGGCAGTTCCACGTCCACATGTATCGAAAGATATTCTACCAGGCAGTAAATACTGGGAAAATAATATAGAAGAAGCAACATTAGCAGAACGTGAAGATAGAACCCGTCGTATAAGATTTCTTCTGGAAAATCCTGAGTACTTTCAAGCTTTGGACTTTACCACTCTCCCCAATTCTATAAGTCACCCCGATCCCGAACTTCGTCGTTTGACGGAGAAATACTACCTGGCAATCACACAATTGAAAGGTAATACAACTCCTGTTGTTTATCCCATTGATCCTGATTTTAGTGATGAGAATAATGAGGAGAACAAAAGTCTTAATATCGGAAGGTATGATCGATAAGAAAAACTGGATCAAGCTTTTGTGAAGTCCAACCCCACTATCCTCCCCCAAACCTCCTCCACAACTTTCTTCAGATCATCCAAATCACTCTGAGTAATCACAAATGAACGAGTCACAGGATGATCAACTCCATCTCCAATAAATTCCAAAACAAATGATTGCGGATCCAATGGAGTATTCCTGCATTCAAAAAGAAGAGCGTAAAAAGCAAGCTGGCGGAAGTAATCTCCTTCCGTCCTGATCTGATTCTCTGACTTTGGTTTTCCAGTCTTATAATCAATTATGGTTGCAACACTAGACTCCGGTGCAAGCAGATCAATCCTATCTATAGCTCCTTTTATCGGGATACTTCCGAAGTGAGTATGAACCGGATACTCAACCTTATGAATAAACGGAGTATCACCGGATAGGCGCTGCTCATAATATCTGGGGAGTGATTCTTCCCCTGCTTTTATAAGACGAGCTTTTTCGTTCTCTGTAAGCAACTCTTTCTCGTTTAAATGTTTTCTGAATGATTCTACAAACTCATCTTTAGATAGAACTTTTCCTTGTTGAACAGAAAATCCCCAATTTTTGAGTGCATCATGCACTGCATTCCCGTAACTGAACTCCGCTTTATTGGCCTGCGGAACACGCAGCAGATCAACCTCCAGAAACATCTGAGGATCGGCAAGATAATGATTAAGTGCGGTAACTGACAATGAAAAGTTTTCGAGTCGCTCTTTTAAAAATGCTTTCATCTCGCTATCCAGATCCCGAACAGTATCATGCAACAGAAGCGAAGCAGACTCAGGATTACTTATATCACAGATTACTTCCTTCAGATCCCCCGACTGCGCAAAGAAAGAAGACGGTGATACTTCGCGTGTCTTGTCACCGGTAGTTAATTCCTTCGGGCAAGTAAATATCACTTCTTCTTTCGCACGGGTCATTGCAACAAACGCAATCCTGCGCTCATCTTGATTCTTTTCGAATGCTTTTTGTGTCTTCTCCCATCCGAACAGAAGGTCTTCGGGAATGGAAACCGATGAAGGATTACGTCGTTTATCCCAATGCCCTTCGCGGAAATTCGGAATAATCACAACTCTAAACTCCATTCCTTTACTTTGGTGCGCAGTCATTAACTGCACCCCAACTTCAGTTAAATGAGGGATACTATAACTTAAACGCAAATCTTTATAATCAGATGACTCGTAATATTTCAGATCATCAAGGAATGATGAAAAGGAGAAATCAATCTGTTCGTAAGCACGAGCTTTTAGTCGGTCAAAGAAATCCTGAAGAGCTGCGAATTCAATAGGATCAAATTCCGACCCATCCACGTCACCTTTTGCAAAAGCGAGCAAGCCGGATTCTTTTAGCAAATGCTCAAGTGTATCCACAACTGTTCGGCTAAGGAGTTTATTATGCAAATTAAAAATTACATCTCTTGCATTAATCAATTTATCTTTTTCGCGAATATTCAGAGTGGATCCTTCCTGATCCAAAGACAAAAGTAAATTATACAAAGAAATCTCATTTTCAATTCTTGCACGAAAAATCTCCGCAAGGTCCGCCGGGTGGCATTCAAAACACTCACAACCAAGTGCACCTGCCAAAAGAGCACTGCTCTTAGGGTTCTCCAAAGCTTTTAGAATAGCAATCGCTTGTAAAACAAGTGGTTCAGCTAACAAATCCTTTTTACCTGTCAATTTAACAGGAATCCCTCTGGCATTTAATACATCACTGATCGGCTCAAGTTCCTTATTGGTCTGTACAAGTATTGCAATATCATCATACTTCATTCCTTTCTTTACCCGCTCTTCTACAAGATCAGCAATTAACCACGGCTCAGTGGCATCACTGGGAGAGAAAAGGAGTACCGGTTCTATTCCTTCGGACTTATTCGGTGAAGTTAAATCTTTATTTAAACCTTCAATTTTTCCAACCAGACGCTCAGTATTATTTTTAATAAGAGAGCCCGCACTGTCCAAAATAGGCTGACTGCATCTGTAGCTTTCCGTAAGAGTTATAACAGGAGCATTCAGGAATCGCTCATGGAAAGATAGAATGTTTTGCAGATTAGCACCCTGAAACCTGTAAATCGCCTGATCATCGTCCCCCACCACAAAAAGATTTGGTTCGTGATCCAGATTTTGATAACTGGTCAGGAGTTCAATAAGCCGATACTGCGAACCGTTTGTATCCTGAAATTCATCCACAAGTAAATACTGGAACCTCTCCTGAAGAGATGCGAGCAACCAATCTTCTTCTTCCAACGCCTTGATCACATAAAGGATCATATCTTCAAAATCATATCTCTGAGTTTTTTCTAGCATTTCCTGATACATCATAAATACTTTTATAAACTCCCTGAACTTTTGCGCCTGTAAAAGATTTTTCTCGTATGCCTTTGTTCCTTCCTTGCTTTTGCCCGCCATCTGAACTTCATATTCACTGACAATATCCTCAAGTTCTTTTTTATCCGTCTTTCCTTCCCGCTTAAGTTGAGATATCTTACCGATTATCTGACGTGTTCTAGTGTAAGGGTTCTTCTTGTTTACAAGTACCAGATCTGGTAAAAGTTGATCTAATATTTTGTTCACTTCACGTGTTCTTTCAACCTCACTTATGTGCTCCATCGCCGACCACGAATCAAAAACCAACGGATTCTCCTGAATCAGATCATTGCAAAAACTGTGGAAGTTTTTGATAGTTATTCCATATGCATCCGGTCCTATAAGTAACCTTAACCTTTCACGCATTTCTGTTGCCGCACTTACAGAGAATGTAAGACACAAAATGTTACTTGGTCGCATCTGAGTCTTTTTTAGTATATTTGCAGTTCTGGTAGCCACCACATGTGTTTTACCGGTCCCGGGACCTGCAACCACTATTACAGAACCTTCGATATTATCCACTGCCTGTTTCTGGCTTTCATTAAGCCTGCCATATAACGCATCGAACATTTTTAAAGTTTCTATACGTTTTTTTGGAGCAGTTGCTTTTGCCTGAGCTTTTGTATGGGATGGAGTCATTGGATATATAGATTAGCAGAAAAATTAGATTTGACGACCTTAGTGTCCCCTCCCAAGTCTTCCCCTCTCCCCCAGCCCCTCTCCCGAGGGGAGAGGGGAGCTCTGCTATTGGAGAATTCAAAGTTTGTTCTCTCATACCAATTTGCTTTTAAAAAGATACTAATCAATAAAATAAATTGCTACCTCCTCTCGTGCCCCGTAGCGTTTATATAAGCCAAAAATCAACGGCCTAAAGCTTGAGTGAATTAGTACTATTTTAAACGCGAAGGGGTAT
>Ga0180007_10005418_pt1 | contig 12904 bp, 11 predicted proteins | sample MM_PC_MetaG_FD_121122 | JGI IMG/M metagenome (GOLD analysis project Ga0180007, IMG submission 121122) | Groundwater microbial communities from the Aspo Hard Rock Laboratory (HRL) deep subsurface site, Sweden - MM_PC_MetaG | ecosystem: Environmental > Aquatic > Deep subsurface > Groundwater... | reverse complement strand
TGGGGTGGCTAACGGGAGTCGAACCCGTACTAAGAGAACCACAATCTCTTGTGCTGCCGCTACACTATAGCCACCAAAAAAAAAGGAAAAATACAAAATGAAAAAGTTAAAAACCCTAGAATAAATCTTTAAGCGTCTCAACAACATCTTTTATCGTTTCAACGGTTTTGTTCATTTCCTGCTGGGGAGATGATTGACCACTAGAGGTATCATCTTTGGCTTTCTTTATGGTCTCAATAATATCACCAACAACAGAGGCTGCGCTAATATTAACTATCCCTTTAAAATTATCCTTCACAGAAGCAAAATCTAAATTCGGCGCGTCCATTTTTGTTTTCAACTTTACGTTTATAGACGCTTTATCTTTTGTCCCTTGAAGAAGAGCGATAACGGTTTTTAAATATTTTATCCTATCGGAGAAAGCTTCTGTTTCTTCAACAAAATCCATTTTTTCCAAGGATAATGTACCATCTATAACCAAATCGTTATGTTGAGAATTCAAATTAGCTTTTAACGCGAACATCGCGCCTTTGACACCGAATTTTTCTAACTTCCAAAAAGGGGGATAATAATCGTTAAAAGTATATCCATCAATATTATTGATACCAACATTTACGTTCATATTCTTATAGAAATAATCTACCCATCCGCTTATTTCTATCTCATTACCTTCTCCCATCCTATCAGTCCTCACCGCTGTAATAAGGTTTATTTTAAATTTAGTCAATTTAGGATACTCAAAATTACATACGGTTAAAGTAATATCATCAAAATTAAGAGTTACCGGCTGCCTTAGAGAAGAATCAATAAGTCGCGCCTTGGACTCTTTAAATACTAGGCTGCCAATTTTAATTGAAAATTTCGCCGCCTCCTGTGCTGAACCCTCTTCATCTTCCTGAGCGAAAGCAGGAGACACAATAACCCCTCTATTTCCGGAAATATTTATTTCCTTTTTTTTCTTCTTATTATTAGCATAAACAGGCTTAATATAAATTCTTTTTCTATCACGAAGCACTGTTATATCCCCCCCACTAACAACAACACTATTTAACACAAGTTTTTTAGTAAAAGGATTATAAAATCCGCCAAAAACATTAGCCCGATCAAAAGCAATATCCTGACAAGAAAAATCCTTGATTTCTATATTAAAGGGAAACTTAAAATATAGTGATCCTATTTGAACTCGCGCGTCAAAACTTTTCTCAATATAACTAACAACAATATCCTTGCCTTTAGTATTGATGAATTTTAGCGTTCCAAAATAAGCAATACTCCCCAAAACCAAAACTATCACTAAAAAAATCACTAATCCTCGCATATATTCTTATCTCCTTTAATTTAGCGAATAGCACATAGTAAAATTTATATCTTTCCTATCCGCTCTACGCTAAACGCTATAAAACGCGCCCGGCAGGGATCGAACCTGCAACCCCCTGCTTAGCTTGCTACTCCTAATTACTTAGGCCCTTACAGTATCTTAAGGTTGTAGTCTGGACTATGTCTTCACCATCTCAGGTGTATGGCGTATAGTCTCTGAGGACTCTCTTTTCAAATCTAGGTAATTATCAACCCACTTAACTTTCTTGCTCTGATTATTCGCGGGTCGGTCAAAGCGTATAGTTTTTGGACAATCGTGTGAATTGCGAATATATACAACTTGATTTTTTTCTGGACAATAAATCGCATAACAACCGAAATCTTCTTTCCTATACCGTCTTATATGCGTTCCGTTTTTATCAGCCCAGCTTGTTCTAAACTTAACATCAATTGTACCATTCTTTTTTAGCTTAGTATACTTAACCTGCAATTTCACAACGCTACCGTTATCTAACACTGCTAATAAATCATATGGTTTATGCTCAGATAACGGAATACATGGAGTATATCCCTTAATTACTAAATCGGTTATTACTTTTGCTAAACCGATATCCGCTTTGCCTTTTGTATGATGCAAATTCACCTCCTTTCTTTAAAATTTGCTCACAATTACCTAAAATCAAAAAGGTTGCCTGCAAATAATCCTAGCAATTACATGCTGTGGGACTTCCTTGCATACAGCCATATCCACTCTATGCGTTCTCTATTTCGCATAGAGGCTCCTATTTGAAGGCAGGTGCTCTATCCAACTGAGCTACGGGCGCTGCCTACGCTTTCCGAAAGTAGAGAGTAGAAATTAGACCAATTATAAATTCTTCAATCTATTTTCTACTTTCAAATTCATCATCTCTATTTAGCATCGCGAAGCGATACTAAATTGGTCGGGAGGGTGGGATTCGAACCCACGGTCCCCTGCTCCCAAAGCAGGTGCGATAGCCAAACTTCGCTACCTCCCGAAAATGACCATTTTTTGAAGAACTAAAAGACCTGTTGAAAAATACAACAGTCCCTGGTGCTATTTTAGCACTAGCGCCTAAAGGTTCTCAATTATACCAAATTCCATACAGAATTTCCACTAATTATTATATTTCCTTAAACCTAGGGAAATCAATGAACGCACCAAGAAAGAACTCTTATTTTTCAGGTTATCTATATCCGCTACGCCCCCTAAGTTCTTGAGAAACAAGAAGAAATAATATCATCTACTTTCTGATGAATAACTCCATTAGAAGCCACATACCCAATAGTTTTATAGGTAAGTTTTTCTCCTTTAAGGTCTGTTAACCTTCCCCCAGCCTCTTCTATTATGCATACCCCTCCAGAAAAATCCCAAGGTCGATCATGAAACTCTACGGCAAAATCAAGTTTACCTTCAGCTATATAGGTCAATACCCTAACTGAAGACCCAAACATTCTTATATTAAACGATTCTCTAGCTAAAACATCTAAAACTTTTAACATTATGTCCGGTGAATACCGGATACTTGAATCAAAAGAAATAGAACACTCTTTCAAATCGCTATACTTAGATACTGAAATCTTAGAATTATTTTTATAGGCACCATTCCCCTTCTCTCCTACATATAATTCATCTTCTAGAGGCATATATATAACCCCACCAATGAATTCATCTTTATGAATAATACCAATTGATACGCCAAAAATATTTATCCCTCGGATAAAATTATGGGTACCGTCAAGGGGATCAATTATCCATAAATACTCCTTATCACCACCAATTTTTCCGCCCTCTTCCCCTAAAATAGCGTGATCAGGAAATTTTTTTCTTATACCATCAATAATCATCTCTTCTGCGGATTTATCTAAATTAGTAACTAAATTTCTATCTCCTTTAGACTCAATTTTATCTATCTTGCCAAAATTTTCTAAAAGAAATTTTCCCGCGCTAACTGCCGCATCAATACCTGTTGTTATAAAGTCTTTCATTTTAATCTCCCAAATTAATTATTGATAAAAAATTTTCATTTTGAAGAATTATATCACTGCTATAAAAAAAAGCTATATAATAATACCGCCATCTGCTTTCCGCTATCAGCCTTGGCCCTACCTAAACTTTTTAAGCTCCCGCTTCATTTCCTTCTTAACCATTTCTTCTTTAATTTTTCTTCTTTTATCTACCAAATGCTTTCCCTTTGCTAAAGCTATCTCTACTTTAGCCATCCCTCTATCATTAAAATAAACCTTAAGAGGGACAAGAGTAAACCCCCTCTGAGAAATAAGCCCAAGCAATTTTTTTATTTCCTTCTTATTCAATAATAATTTCCGTACTCTCTTTGGTTCTGTTTTAAAATAAGAACTTTTCTCAAACTCAGGAATATGCATATTATACAGAAACACTTCCTCACCTTCTATGCGGGCAAAACCCTCCTCGATTGAACAGCTTCTTGTTCTTAACGATTTAACTTCATTGCCTTTTAAAGCAATACCAGCTTCGTAAGTTTCTGAAATCTGATAATTGAACCTTGCTTTACGATTTGTTGATACTATCTTCATAATTCGTAACAATAATTATTACGGGACGGTTTTAAACCGTCCCGTACAAATACATTTTATTATCTAAAAAGTAAATCCGGAAACTTGTAAAAAAAGTCCCACCCAAAAAGGAATAGTAAACATACTTAATAAATGAGTAATAAATACTCCTTGAGAAATAAATTCGCTATCAGCCCCTCTAAAATCAGCTATTATTGGTAAAGAAGCCGCCGAAGGCATCGCCGATTGTAGAAGGATAAATAATCCTAATAGAGAAAAAATGCCGAATTTTACAATAAGCCCTAAAAAGATTAAAGGCATTACCATCAATTTCAAAAAAGATAACCAGCCTAAACATACAAACCTTTTATACATACCTTTGATAGAAACTTGTGCTAGCCAACACCCTAATATTATCATAGAAAAAACAAAACTAGTATTTCCTATCATCTTCATTGGAGAAAGAATAACATCTGGTATAAACGACGATATTCCAGCATAAACAAAAATGACAGCAATAATAGTACTTACTACCGGTAGAGTAAGTAATGATTTAAAATTAAAACTATCGCCCTTATTCTTAAAAATAAAATAGCTGCCGACAGACCACATACTGATATTAAACCCCAAAAGATAGAGAAAAATATACACTAAAAACTGCTCTCTTAATTCCGCGGGTAAAAGAAAAACTGCTATATTCATTGGCAAGTAACCCGCGTTTTGAAAACTCACGCCGCTGATAAACTCTTTTTTATGACAGCCTACTATTGGTTTAAATGATAACAAGCTCCCTAGGATAGTCCCCACAAAAAAGATAAAAAAACTTATAAATAAAAACGCGCCGACATTATAAACCGATACCCCTTTCAAATTCTCTATAAGATGAGAAAAAATTAAAAAGGGAATAGATATATTTATGACAAAAAACGTCAAAAACTTTAGAGAATTAGACTCTATATAATTCTTTCTATACAGCCAAAATCCTAGAAAAGCCACTAATACAAGTTTTACTACTGCTAAAGATATTATATTCATTTTTAAAAATCCTTCAATAATATCGAAAAACGGGTCGAATGGGACACGAGTCGAACTCCACACCATCAAACAATACCCCTACTTGTGTCACTCCACAAGAAACGCTCGATGGGAATGCTTCACCCCGTTAGAAAACCTTTTCTAACAAGGTCAATATCCCTCGGTCAACCCATTAATACTTCGTTGCCCTACAACAAAGGCATTTTATCAAAAAAACTGGTGAATGCGAGGTAAAACCTTGAATTTTGAACACACTGCGTGCAAAATTTAAACTTCGCTCATATTCAGCTGAAACTTTTCAGCCCCTTCAATAACTTCATCATCACTATAGTCGTAAACAATCCCTACACTATATCTCGCACGAGTAACAGCCACATAAAACCTTGATCGGCTTGTTGGTTTTAGATCAGACCTGTTATTTTTTATCCAATCCATCATCGGTTTTGTCGGATAAATCAATACCCGATCAAAACTTAACCCCTTTGAGTTCCCAAAATTGATGGTATCATATTGATTATTAACCCGCTTTTCGGTTACCTTGTCTCTCAATTGCACACAACAGGCATATTCATCAAAATAAGAATCAACATCCTGTTCTCGGACAAGAAAGATTCCATCGTGGCGAGTTATTTCAGTTTGCCACGAATTTGTCGCAACATGATCAGGAAATAACCTGTTAGCAAAATCACAGATTTTCTGATTGCTCCGATAGTTTGTCGTTAAAGAAATTGAATCAAGATAAAGCTTCTTTTGGATCTCATCGCTTTCAAAAAAATGAACAATCTGCGATTTCTTATACTGTTTATTCTTTGCTGAATTATTAGTTGAATACGTGCCCTGTCTCGGATCGCCGACCAAAATAACTTTTGATAACGACTCAAATAAGAGTTTCAATACCTCTAAGTCATGCCCGGCTAAATCCTGAACCTCATCTATGAAAATATTCGGATATATTCTGCTTATCCTGCTAACCACTTCGCTGTTATGGTCTTCATTGCATATTACCATTCCCTTCAAAAAGGGCTTTCACAGCATCATCTTCTATTTCAAAAAACAGCTCGATCATTATATGCGGGGGCAGTGACGGATTATCTGTCGTCAGGCTATCAAGATACATATTGATCACCTTATTATTAAAAAGAGCCTGCGTTAATTCCGTTCCTAAATATCTGCCATAAATCCAACCGCTAAGCGCCAAGTGAATCGCTTCTAAAATAGTAGATTTGCCGGCTTCATTATCCCCAACAAGAATATTAAGACGCTTGTTAAGCTCAAGGGTGAACTTACCTTCGAAACACTTGAAATTTTCAATAACAATTTTTTTATATGCATTATGATCTACCTCACCAGCTCTCCGCGAAAGGCTTTGGCTAAGATTAATTGTTCGAGCTTGTCTGTATATTTTTTTGCTGTTGAATATTGCTTTTCTAACTCACAGATTTTTATAAAATATTGTTGAACGCGTTGAAGAATTACCATTTGCTCATCCTTCGGTGGGCATAAAATATCAACATTTTTTAAATTATCTAAATTTAAGCCGGGTTTGCCAACACCATAAACATTATCAAGAAGTTGCTTCCTTCCATGGTTGGAACTAATCATCCAAAGATGAACATACCTAGCAATCTCAGAGTCATCTAGCCGAATTAATCCTACATGTTGGCTAACATATGCCTCTCCAATGTTATCAAGTACACAAGCCGCTTTAGCAACATTAGCTCCAGTTATTGTTATAAGCAAATCGCCTTTAGTAATTTTTGTGCGACGTCCCTCAGTCTTATTCGGTAAATCAACATAAGCGACATCGTTTAAAACCAAACTGTCTGTTTTAATATCTTGAGAACGAACGAAAAGCGCACCTTTTCCAGCATAATATTTTGCCCATCCGCGCGATCCGCTAGTTATAAAACCGCTTAAATCCCTTATCTTCTTCCATGCCCAACAAGCTTGAATATCATTATTTTCAGATGAATTAAAACCTTGTTGCTTCCGCCAATCTTTGGTTAGCTCTCCCGAAAAAGCTGAAGCAAGGATGGATTGACGAAATTGTTTAGGAATGGTTGGAATCTTATCAAGCCGAGATTGAGCATCTTTGACTTTTGCGAGAAGCGAATCTAATTTGTCTGCGATTCTTTCTTGTATTTCTTTTTTGGGGAATACAATATTCAGCTTCTCAATATTTGATATAGTAATTTGTGGTTGACTAGAGCCTGTAATAACATTTCTTAAATCCGAAGCATCAATAGCATACTTTAAAAATCTTTTTTCCATCTCTACGTAAGGTTCAAGAGTCAAACAATTATGCGTTATAAAACTTTTTGGTTTTGTAAAGCGCGTAAAACCAACGGAACCTCTACATCCAATTAGAAGCATTTCGTTTTCATGTGTGAATTGATCATGATACCCAATAACTCCATTTGCACCATACACTGATAAATCTCCCTTAGCGGCAAGATTCTTTTTTCTAAAATCCTTCCCGTAAGCAATATTGCAAATATTACCTAGACAATTTCGCTCCCATCCCTCTGGCAATTTAGTCTCCATTAGTATTCAACTCCGTTACTATTTCTTTAAGACTATCCACAACAGCTTCAAGCTCGGTTATTGCTTCACTTGCCAACACATCAGGCTCCGGCAAATCGTCAGGGTCGTCCAAAGATTCGTCTTTAATCCATGTTATATCCAATTTGTATCCACGTTCTTTTACGTCAGTAATATGAAAACATTTGAATCTGCCGTCATCTCCTAAGTCTTTTCTTTTACTTCTACCATCAGGATTGCTACCGTAACATTTCTCAAATTCTTCAAAATGTTTTGCTGTAAGAGGCCTGTCTTTTTTTGTTACGCCCGGCACATTTGATCTGGCGTCATAAATCCATACATTTTCTGTTTGTATGCCTTTTTGAAAAAAGATTACATTTGCTTTTACTCCCTGACTATAGGGCGTAAAGGTTCCTCGAGGCAACCTGAGAACCGTATGCAGGTTGCAATCCTGCATGAGTATCTCTAAAACTTCTCCTGCTTTATCTTCAAATAAACAGTTATCCGGCAACACCATTGCCGCACGGCCACCGGGTTTTAAGGTGCTGACAACATGTTGAATAAAATTAAGCTGTTTATTGCTTGTCTCAATCGTAAAGTCATCACGCGTGGGCGCTTGATTTGCTCCCTTGGTGCCAAAAGGCGGGTTTGTCAGAATACAGTCAAAACGAATACTCTTAAGAGGCTCATATATAGAATCACCTAGTTCTATGTTGCCATGAATACCATGAAGATACAGATTCATCAGCGCCATTCTACGAGGGCGCGCGACCAATTCAGTCGCATAATAAGTATTGTTCATAATACGTTTGGCATCTTTTCTCTCAAGCGTTCCATCTGAGACTTCCATTAACCACTCAAACGCGCTTACCAAAAATCCACCTGTGCCTGAAGCAGGGTCGCAAATTGTATAATCTTTTTTCTCGCGTGGGTCAGGCTTCATACATCTAACAATCGATTGGATAAGCACGCGCGGTGTAAAAAATTGTCCTGCGCCTTTTTTGCCTTCGGCCGCTGATTTTTCTAATAACCCCTCATACGCGGCGGCTTTAACATCCACGTTTAATGATGTCCATTCAATTTCATCAATTAAGTTAATAAGTCGCTTTAAATTGACCGGGTTAGCAAATCGTGACATTGCGCCTGAGTAAATATCTCCTAAGACGCCTTTTTCTTTACCAAGCCCGCGAAGCACATCTACATAAAAATCTGTTAAGTCCGTACCTGACTGACCGCGCAATTTATCCCACGCGTATTGAGATGGTATTTCTGCACCTTTTTCTTCTGCCATCTTAAGAAAGAGCAAATAAGTAATTTGCTCAATATAATCGCCATAATCTATGCCGTCATGGCGAAGCGTATGACAAAATCCCCATAATTTATTTACTACATCACTCATATTCTAACCTTCTCTTTTTTTGACAGCCGTATACTTTTGTTTAGGATGATTTTTTTGATTTTTCATATAAAGATCTATCAACCCCTTTTTAATCAACGGGTTAAGATAGTGATTTCTAATAGAATCAGGCTCCCTGCCTAATAATTCAGCAATCTCCTTCAATGATAAATAGCGATCATTACATAATTTAAGAATAACCTCTTCTACAAGTTCTTTGGGAGATTTACCATGTTTACTCACCGGTTCAGCAATAGCCCTCATTTTTTCCAAATGTTCGAATCCCCCTGGCAAATGTTCGGAGCTTTGGGGCAAATGTTCGGAGCTTTGGGGCAAATGTTCAGAGCTTTCTATAGTCATTTCGGGTGATAACACATTTGAGGATGGGATTTCTCCCGGCAAATAGTATACTGTACCTCTACCCCGTCCAGTGCTTTCCAAACAGCCTTTTTGTACTAATCCATGAAGAATGTCAGTCAAATCCTTAGGATGTTTACTCGTCAATTCCTTTAGTCGGGCATGAGATAAGCCATTGTCTGTTTTGGCCAAAACAATCGCCAACTGTTCAGTTTCATTTAACGCGTCAAACGCTGGTTCTCCCATTTTCTCTTTAATTTTAGCAATCACTTCCTCTGGAAAAAGGCTTAGCATCCTCAAAACCATCACCGTTTGATTAGTGTCAAACTTTTGTTCAAATAACGGCCTGCGCCAATTTTGTTGTTTCCAGTTTTGATAAATTTTGGGAATGCCGGAACCTGCCTGTTCTCCAAATCCAATTAATTGAAACATCTTCTGTAAATTTCGATTCCGACAGTCACTCGTACCACCACGCAAAGCATCAGCAATTGGCATCCGCAGCAAACCCGGATTTCTGAACCCAAAAATATCAGCGCGCTTAACAACAAGAATAGAGCAACGCGCGGAATAATCCGCGTGAATCAAGGTATTAACCAATGCTTCGCGTAAGGCTTCATGCACCGGAGTATCTTCAATCCTCAAATCACCGTCAAGAACAAAAGGAATTTTAATCCCCTCAGATAATTTTTTAATAACGATTCTGTAAAAATCATATACATTTCCAGACCATTCAAAATCTGTGGTAACCCGATCAAGCCAACGCTTGTCTATTTCAACCTCTGATTGCTCTTTATAATCAAGAATATAATTGGGAACCGCGTCAAGAATTGGCCTCAATTTGCCAAACATAAGCAATCCGGCTAATGTCAATCCGCTCTTATTCGTCTTTCGATCAATAGAGAAACCTCCGATTTGCAGCATAAAATCCTCATCGGAACAATCATTAAACGGATGCGTTGGCTTTCGATTAGAAAAGTTTTGCCGATATATTTTGAGCGTTTCCATATTCACATCGTTTAGGCTAAATCCTTCTAATTTATTATCGCAATACCGCCTCATTTATCTCTTGAATCAACATATCAAGTTCTCCGTTAAATATTTGGTTAATCTTTGAATAATTACCGCCTTCGCGCGTAAACATCATCAAATCAAAATCTTCTTTTTCCATTAATATGTTTTCTACAAGATGTCCTTCTATTAAAGTAAGCCATTTCTCCTGTTCTTCGGTGAATTTATGGCGTGAACGAATTTTCTGAAACGCTCTCTTTATTCGTGATTCTGCCGTCAACAAATCTTCTCCTTGGGCGGCATGCTTAATAATCGAAATGATGTCTGCCAGCTTTTTGTCATACGCGTCACGGAGATTCTTCTCAGTAAATTTATCTTCAAGGTCGTTGGGATAAATCGATAACTTTCCTCGTAAATCTTCTAATTCACTAGTATGAAATTCTTTTGGGCGGTTAAGTAGAATTTCTAAGGCTTCGATATGCTCAGGGTTATCCTTCACAAATTGTTCAAATTCTTTTATATAATCAGTAGGCCGTAATTCACTGCCATCTTTAGCCCGAAAGACGCGTTCGGATGTTACGGTATCCTCAGCGCCATCAGCGATAATAAACGTCTTTCTGGCTCTTTTGTAGTTATCGCATATATCAAAAAATGCTTCCTTTTGTAATATCCGCATTGTATTCGCCCAATCACTTTCCAGCATTTGGGGTAAATCTCGCGCAAAATCAGCAATATCAGTTCCTTCTAAAATAAAATTAAAACTTTGTCTGCTCTCATGGGTAATAACTTTTGAAATACGCTGAAGCCGCTTACTTAAAATTTTAACATTGTAACTACGATCCACATTATTTTTAATATCGTTTACAATCTCTCGTATTTTCTTCGTTGGTTTTGCGGGTGCCTCAGCCGTAATACCTGTAATCTTTCTGAAATATTCCAAAAGGGTTCCATTAAAACAATCAAAGACAGTGAAGCGATCCTTATTAATTTCATCGCACAAACGCGTTCCTCGTCCCATCATCTGTTCAAACAAAATACGTGATTTCACCGGGCGCGAGAAAACAATATTTTCAATCTTGGGAACATCAACGCCGGTTGAAAGCATATCAACCGTTACCACAATGCCAGGATTTTGGCGATTTCTGAATTCTCTAATTCTTTGGAGAGGGCGGTCAACAGTCGGACTACCAGTAATTTTTTGCACAAACGCGTCGCCACGACTAAATTCATCTCGTAATATTTCAACAAGCTGATCGCAGTGAGATCTGTGCGGAAGGTCATTATGCGCAAATATTAATGTTTTGGGGAAATGTCCTTTGTCATTTTCCTGAGCGTCTAAGTATCGTTTGATTTCCTGCACAACACTTCTGTTTCGTGCAGGGGCAGTCCAATCATTTTCATTAGCAGTCGCTGAAAGCTCTCGCTCATCTTCTAATATATCAAAGGTCAACTGTCCTGTTTCGGGTTCAAAACTTGCGAATGCGGATACTGCCTGCGCCGCCAGAGCCTTTCGATCAACAAGGAACAGTATGCGTTTTGCATGTCCTGACTTAATCATGCGATAAATGAGATTCACAGTCGTAAATGTTTTCCCTGTTCCTGTTGCCATGGCAACAAGCATTTTACGTCGCTTATCTATAACTGCTTTTTCAATAGCTGCGATAGCTTCAATTTGATAGTCTCGCAAATATTTATCATCAATGTCATTTTGTGATATCCACGCGTTCGCGGTAACTTCATCTTTTTTAAGCAGTTCCTCTAATGCCTGCGGAGTAAAAAACTGAGCAATTTCGCGTGATCGATTCAATGGATGCCGTACATCTTGATACCAAATTACTTTTCCGTTTGTTGAAAAACAAAATGGCACTTTATATTCATTAAATGAAAAAGAACTGTTTTGGTAATCTCTTGAATATCGCTGTGCTTGCTGAAGCACATTTTGTGGATTCACTGCAACCTTTTTTCCTTCGACAACCGCTATGGGCTTACCCTCACTAAACAACACATAATCCGCAGGACCTGAAGCTGTTGGATATTCTTCAACGACTTCATTGAAGTAAAAGACACCTTCCTTATATGGCACAATCGCGTTCCATCCGCTCTGCTTTAGGGCTTCATCTATATATTGTTTTCTTGTCTGTGCTTCATTAATTGTCATGCCGATACCATATACCCTTTATCAGAAAAACTGAAATAATCATTATCCCCTATTATGAGATGATCCATAATTTTGACATCCATGACACATCCTGCATTACATAATTCATTCGTGAATTGTTTATCGTGTTTACTTGGTTCTATTATCCCGCTCGGATGATTATGCGCGCGGATGATGGAGACAGCGAATTTCTGTAATGCACTATGAATAATCTCTCGCACAATCGGCATAGCATGGTTAACTGTGCCGATAGCGGCGTCTTCAATGTCGATTATTCGGTTATTGCTATCAAGATACACAGCCTTGAAAATTTCGGTCTTTAAATCCCGAAGCTGTGGCATGAGAATATCCACAACATCTTTAGCTGATTTAATTTTTTGTTTTCCAACACTTTTCTCATCCTCACGAAAACGCCTGCCGATCTCAAGAGCCGCTTGAATATGCGCAACCTTCGCGCTTCCAAGACCTTTGAAGTTTTTCCAGTCACGAGCGTCTGTTTGTATCATATTTCTAAACGTGCCGAATTTCTTTAAAACATC
>Ga0180007_10005417_pt1 | contig 12904 bp, 17 predicted proteins | sample MM_PC_MetaG_FD_121122 | JGI IMG/M metagenome (GOLD analysis project Ga0180007, IMG submission 121122) | Groundwater microbial communities from the Aspo Hard Rock Laboratory (HRL) deep subsurface site, Sweden - MM_PC_MetaG | ecosystem: Environmental > Aquatic > Deep subsurface > Groundwater... | reverse complement strand
GGCCTTTGAAAAAGCCACATTCACGACCAGTTTTCCACCGTCCATCAAACCTGTCAGCGTCTGCCAAAGCTGATCGGAACACCACCCCGGTCTTTTTAGCCTGATTCCTGTTTTATCTTTAAAAAGCTGAGTCATATTCCATTCTTTCCGGATGAAAGCGCATAGTCTTTCACGACAATCCCTTCATTTTTATCTCCCCGGATATGGGCCTGCCACCAATACAGCCCTGTGTATCTTCCGAATAATGGGGAGTCCTTTGTGTAGTTTTTGAAATGCCCCCGGCAAAGATGAATTTTAACTTTTTCCCCGGATGGAAGATATTCCTTTTGGCTGCTGGTCCCGGACGGCAGAACCAGCTTAAGCGTTTTATAAACAAACAATTCCGGCTTGCCGTTTTTCTTTCTTTTTTTATTCAATTTGGCTGGAGGCAAATTCTCTTCGGTTGTTACGTTTTTACAACTCAACAGCATCAAAGCCGCATTCAATGCCACCAGATCCCGTTGATCATCCCCGGCCAAACCGATGATTTCATCAGCTCCAAACTTACGGGACAGAGGCAAAGGAAAAATATTTGATTCATAATGAGCGGGCAAACTGCTAACCGGCAGACCACTTTTTCCCATAAAACCACTTACCAGATTCCGAAATTTATCATGCTCATATACATTCTTCCCAATGGTTACAAAATACATCTGGGGGCTTAACACCCATCTTTTAAATGTTTTAGGCCAGCTGATTATCCAGGCGAGAAAAAAATCCTTGTCCATTTCCATTGTCAGGACTCCACGTTTGGGCACATCTTCCTCGATTGGAAGGCCCGGAACGATATCCTCAAATTCAAACCAGCAGGTTTTGTATGGGAGCCGGATATTTTCTCCGCATTCACCGAAAAATGCACGGCACTCATCATGAAAGATCTTATCCAGGGGTGTGATAAATTCCTGAAAAGATCCCAAATGAAAATGTTGAGCATTCTTTATCGAGTCAATGACCAGACTCATTGCATGTTTGTATCCGGGTTCCGGCAAGCTGTATTGTTTTTGCGAAAGCTTTAAATCCTCTATGACATGATGACCATACATATTGCTATCTCCTGTAAATTATCATTTTCAAAAACCGATTCAATCTTCAAGAAACATTATCTGAAATGTTCCGGTGCTTGCATAACTGCTCAACTCCGCCTCCAGAGAATCATGAAGTGTTTGCAAAAAGTCGGGGGCTTTTTCCGGTTTGCCGCCGACCAATGCAATCCACTCTGAAACATGAGTATTGAAACGATGCTTAAGACCTGTCTCAAAAATCCCTGCCCGTGCCGCCAGTTCCGCTTCAAAATCCTGCCGGGGTAAATACTTTCCACCTTCTTTATCCAGCTCAAACCTTTGCTTGGCTATTTTCAGTTCCAGGCTCTCCACTTCCCTGGCCGCCTTCCGGGCATGAACATCATTCAGATCTTCGATATTTCCCTCTTTCCTTTCCAGGGTAGCGGCATAGGCACGGACTTCCGTTTCCAAGATGGACCCTTCTTTGCTGATCCGAATTCGATTTTTGAGCTTATCCCGGGATAATTTGGACTTAGAAATTTTAAAGCCCGCCTGATCCAGATGTTTGGCCACGGCCCGCAGGCTCGGAAAGCTTGGGAGGTTCTGATTTTTTTCCTGATTTGACATATTCATCCCGCCTTTTTACGCTGGTGTGAGAACTTCACAGTTCTGCCCGGTGATGATACTGTCAGGATGATACATCCGTAAATACCAGTGAAGCTCATCATCCCCGATGAACAAATCTTTAATCCGCTGCCGAATGGCCCGGTTCCGGAACCCCGGATCAAAAATGATTTGGGCGTGGTCCGGTTCCGCCAGAATCTTAACCGGATATTTTTGCAGCAACATCTGTAATTCTTCAATGGGATACATGCCTTCCGGAATCTGGTAATCCGGGTTGGTATCCATTGTCAACACAGGCGGCAAACCCGCCTTGATCCATTCCTTGATATCAACACCTGCCTGGAATGCCTCCCCCGGGTCCTTGCCTTCCGGTACCGGCCAAAGCCTGGCATTATCAAAATTATCCTTCCACCACGTCCAGGCGTCCTGCCCCGCCCGGTCACAATCCAGGGCAACCAATATCCGCAACGCTTTTTTCAAAATATAAAACACACTGGACCCCGGTTTTATGGCGGCGGATCCCAGCCCAACCGTCCCCACTATGGAACCCACCCGCCGTGCCACCATCATTTCATCCAGTTCGGCTTCTATCACCACAAAAGCCTGACGATCGGGATGATGCCCCATAACCTCATGGCCGGATCCGGGCAATGCATAGTATTTGATGTCTGTTTTTTTCTGCAGATCCGCTTCAGGGCGCCGGATACGAACCCGGTAAATTTTGCCGGTTTTAAAACATGGGATGACTATCCCCCTGGGTATCCACAGCATTTTATCCCGGCCTGTTTTCTCATTTTTAATTTGGGGAAGCCCCCAGGAAGTCCGTGGCCGATACATACAATTCCCCTTCTTTTCCCCGCCGAACCATCCCAGGCGGAAGGATTGCACCGCAGGCAGATCCAGCCCCCGGCCCTCCAGATAATCGAGCATTTCTTTGTTTTCCAGCAGGGCCTGGTGGGCACGGTCCACAAACTTTAACGCCTTTTCCCGCCAGGTTTCCACCGGTTCTTCATACACCCTGGGCTGGAATTCAGATTTTTCGATGGATGAAACCGCCCGATACCCGACCGGTCTGTAATCGGCAGGCATATCCTGACCCACCGCCCTGAATGCATCCCGGTACTGATACCCGCAATGATCAACCAGCAATTGAACGGTATCACCGTTTTTCCGGCACCCGCGGCACCAAAAAGCACCGCGCCCCCCCTTATCAGCAGGCCAAAGAAGAAAACGGTCCGATTCTCCGTCACCACCGCAATACGGGCAGGCACTTCGAAACTCACCGCCCTTGGTGGATGCCATCTTCCTGGGGCTCAATGCGGCCAGCCCTGCAGCTTCAAGAATATCCATGAGCTTTTCTCCCCCCGGACCATTCGGACCATCCACGGACGATTAAAAGCAACAGTCCAACAGAATAAGCCTTTCTTTTTATTATCTTTTCTTTTTCCTTTGGACTATTGGACAATAAAAGTAAGAAAAAAGAAAAAGGAAATAATAAAGAAAACCGTTTAAACTTGTTGTAAAAATCGTCCAATTGTCCAAACCCTCCAGTCCGTTGTTTTTTTTATCAACAAAATTATCACTCAAAAAAAATGCAGCGAATTATTCCGTAAACATCCGATTTTCATCCGCCGCATTGTCCTTACCCGCCAGCAAGCCGACCCCATGGTAATTAACAGTCCCGGATTTCACCCGCTCAAACCGTTTTCCAAACCACTGGCCAAACCGTTTCTTTTTTGGAATGCGATTGGAAACATTTTCTTTCCACCATTCCTCAAATGCCGTATACACGGTGGATGCCCCTACCGTATAATCCGGTCCTACAATGCAGCATTCATCAATAAAATCCCCCACGGAATCCTCATCCCGCTGGTAATCCTTCACCGCTTCCTTGACAATAGCGGGCCGATTAAGACCTTCTTTCTGCCATTGCAGGCACCCCCGCACCATCCAGGCCAGGATTTTCGGCAGATCCTTTTCCAGTTTCTTTGCAAGGCCGGGATCCGCCCGCCGCTCATTTTCGTTTTCCGGATCCCGGTCCACAAATGCCACCTCAAAGGGAATAAGAATCATTCGTTCCCAGAAGGCAAAATCATCCGCCGGGGCATGGGGCTTGTGATTGGTCAAAAGGAAAAGGGTGTGGCCGGGTGCAAAATTCACCGGGTATTTATCATGGGGATTCCTGCCGGTGATGGTATCTTTGCCGGTCAGCCACTTTACCCGGGACGGGGAAATCCGGGATCCGTCATCCGTCTCGGATGCAAAGGCCATTCTCAGCCCCCGCAACGCCATAATATCCGGCGTCGGTCCTGAACTTGAAATCCTGTTCTGAGCCAAAAGCATCTCGGCCGGGATGGCCCCTGACAAAGAACCCAGGACTTTTGATTTTGTTTCAACAATCAAGGATTTACCGTTCCGCCCTCCACCGTTCAGCACCACCATGATACTTTCATGGACTTCGCCCACCAGAGAGTAACCGCTGATCATCTGGTAAAACCGGACCAGCTTTTCATTATCGGAAAAGATTTCCAATAAAGTGTTTTCCCAAACCTCACTGACGGCATCAATCCCCTCATCCGGCCATTCAACCGGACTGGCCTTCAACAGATAATCCCTTTGTCTGCCCGGCTCAAGCTCACCGGTCTTGAGATTTATCACCCCGTTGGCACAAGGAAAAAGCCAGGGTTTCTGGTCAACCTCCACCCCGTCAATTGCCAAAGGGTCCTTACTGGTATGGGCAAAAAGAACACAGTTTTTCCGGCGCCGGCTGGACCGCAATGCAGACACCCGCTGGTTAAGCATTTTCCGGGAGAATTTCAGGTGGGCGGCTGGCTTATCTTCAGCTTCAAATTCGGTGATCTTTGCCGAAAGTCTTTTTGCCTCATCCTGGTAAACTCTGGCAACACCTTCCACCGAAGCAATGGCCGAATCCATCTTGTCCAGTTTCCAATGATGGCCGGTCCAGGACATCCAGCAGTCCATTGATTTATTGAAAACAAAATCATTCCGGTACAGTTTTTTAAACAGCTCACCGTCACCCAGCTCGTTCTGGTTGAGACAATCCATTATAAATTTCGAGTCAATCTCACCACCGGATCCGCCGCTGTCTGTCTTCTCCTGGTCCTTGATCCGCTTCTCAACCTTCTCTTTCATTTTTACCAATGCACCCATAATTTTATCCTTTTCGTAAACTTGCGAAATTTAAAGATAGAGACCTTACCGTGTCCCGTGTCCCTCCCATTTTCAAAATTAAGTGGGACCAAAGATCGAGCTCTTAAGCACCGTGTTAGAAAGGCCAAGGGAAGGACCCGTAGCCGTTTCGGGCATGGCCTCTGGAGTATTAGACCTTGGAATGTTTCTTTTCCTGAAAGGGGCGGGGGGATGGCCGGGGATGCAGCCCTCAAAACTTCCAAAATGCTCTGGTCTTCTGCCTTCATGTTACATCCTCCCCGCTTCAATCTTTTTTGATAGATAGTTCAGTTGTTCAAATAGGACACCCTTTTGACTGAGTTCCTTTTCAATCGCGTTGATGGAATATATGGCCGTGGCGTGGTAACGGTTGAAGCTTTGGCCGATCTTTTTGATGGGTTGATCCGTGTATTTTTTAGCAAGGAATATGGCAATCTGCCGGGGCTTAACGATCCGTTGTTTTCTGGAACCGGATACAATCTCTTTTTCCGACACGGAGAACTCCTGGCAGGTGAGTCGTTTGATGGAATCGATCGTGGTTTTTTCTCTGCGTCCGGCAATGTTGACCAGGACACTCCTGGTAAGATCAATATCAATGGTTTGTTTCATAAGGGACGCTTTGGCCGCAACGCCGAAAAGCCCGCTTTCCAGTTGCCGGACATTGTCGCAAAGCTCTTGGGCCAGGTAATCGGTAACCTCTCCCGGGATCGTGTATCCACAGGCCTTTGATTTCTTTTTTAAGATCCGCACACGGGTGGCAAAATCCGGTCGATCGATCTCGGTCACCAGGCCCATGGAAAGACGCGACCGGATCCCACCGTCAAGCTTGGGAATGTCATCGGGTGGCAAGCACCCGGAAAAGATGATTTTTTTATCTGCATCCAGGAGATAGTCCAGGGTAAGGGCCAGTTCCTTTTGCGTGGCCGTCTTTCCGGAAAGGAAATGAACATCCTCCAGGATCAGCACGTCGCATTGTTGCCTGTATTTTTCTTTAAAGGATTCAATAGCCCCTTGCCGCAAAGAGAAAACCATTTCATTGGTAAAATCTTCGGCCGTAATATAATAGACCCGGGATGATCTTGAATGGGTCACGATATGATGCCCCACCGCCCGGGAAAGATGGCTTTTCCCCAGGCCGGTGCCGGCAAGCAGATACAGCATGCCGGTGCCGTTCATTTGCCCCCGGGCCAGTGCGAGCGATGCGGAATAGGCAAATTGAGAATTATCCCCCACCACAAAATCATCAAAGGTATGGCCTTTCTTAAGAAAACGCCCGCCGTTAAACCGGGCGTCAATACCCGGGAGCGGCATCTGCCGGTCTCTTTTTACCGCCGGCACCGTTAGGGAAGGGGGTAGGGCAGGAGGGGGCAGGGCACCCGACTCACCACCGCCCGGATCACGGCGGGCCTTAAAGACAATCCTGATATTGTCATGTCCTATTTTTGAAAATTCCCGTTTTAGAACAGGCAGATAATTGTCTTTTAATCGTTGTGCGGAAAAACTGTTGGGGCTGGATAATGAAACTGTCCCGGATTTGAAATCAATCAACTCGACCGGATCAATCCACATCTTATAACAATGCTGGGGAATCAACTGCCGGACTTTGCTTTTAACTTTTGCCCAGGATGAGATCATCTTTCTTCACCGCCTTTTCCCTCTTGAGCAAGATTTTTTTGCCGATATACCTCCAGGTAAGCCGCGTTCAAATCTTCCAGGTTATCGGTATTGACCATGGATTCATCCTCGCTGACAGGTTCTGCCAGTTCCAGGAACGTTCGGGTGGTTATGAAAAGGTGCTGATATGCCTCCAGAACTTTCAGAGGAATTTTGACCGGCTCAGGCATGTTAATATCCCTTTTGGTTATCAGTTAAGGCCGGATTCGCTAAAAGCCAGCTCCGGCGGGCGTTCATAAAGGAGGTAAAACAATGATGAAAAAAGCCCGTTATTACCGCCACGGAGCCGGGCGAGCCAAATTTATACATACTGAATATTAAACGAGAACTGACCTGATTCTTCCAGGCGATGATAGAAATCAAGCATGACGTCTTCAACATCCTGGCGATACTTCCGGTCGGATGCATCTCTAATCCCGTCCGGATGGCAGTGTTCATTGTCGGCTATTTTTCTGAAATTGATTTTCTTATAATAAAACATGTGCTGCTCGGCATAGGCCAGCATGGCCTGAGCCAGGCTGTGAAAACCGGCCACATAGGTGTAAGCCACCACATCAATTACAGTGCGGTCAGTGACCACGATATCAAATCGTGCGTGGGCGGACAGTTCTTGTTTTATTTGATTCGCAAACAACCAGGTCTGAGCCTCTTCCGACGTATCTTTATTAATAAGAAAAGGGCAATCCGCCTCAAGGTCACAAAGAGCATGAACTGAATTGTTCGGACTGCAATATTTTAGGGTCAGGGCATGTTTATATGCCGCGGTTGTCTTGCCGGTTCCGTGGGCACCGGTGAATGCCGTCATTGTTTTTTTCATTTTTTCCTCTCGGTCTTTGAAATATTTTTTCTGATTGAAAACGGATTTTTCTCGATTCGGATGATATCTTGTGATAAAAAAACAAAATCTTACAATTCATTTTAAGGAGTCTTTTATGCAGGAACCCTCTAAAAAAGAATTCGAAGCCATCGTAAAAAACACTCCCAATCTTTGTATGTCCGGCCTTGTTGATGATGGTTATTGTAAACAATTCAAAATTGATCCTATCCTGAACAAAAAAGACCTTCTCAATTGTTTCAAAGAATTCAAATTGTGCTGTGAATGGCTTTCCAGGTGCAAACAAACCAAAATCGTTACAAACAACGCTCCCGGGAGTTATGGCCTCAAACATATGATAGAATTTCATTTCAAAACCTATATTTCAAATGGTGCTGTAATAAGCGCGGTAATGTTCCTTGGAATCCCTTATAAAATTGATCCAGATCCGCCGAACATAACCGTCGGCATTTCAAAAAAGTGCCCGTTTTACATGGAGCATTTGGTCCACTAGCCTTTTCAAGACAAAACAATATGCTGCCATGGCTTTGGGCCGTCCTTAAGAATTGAAGGCAAATTAGTCTCAATAATGATGTAACCGCCCTGAACCTTTTCTGATAATTGGTCCATCAATTCAACCTTCCCTCCGGCGCAAAATCGTCGACATGGAATTGCTTTTTCCCGGTAATCTTTTTCCAATAGATTGCCGATATGGCTTTTTCCCTTTCCTGCGCCGGATATCAAAATGATTCTGGCTTCTCTCGAATTTGGCATAATTCATCCTTTTTATTTATAAGACACCGTGGCTAAAAGCGGTTATCAGCCAGCAAAAGAGAAAAACAATCACCACCCCAAGAAATTCCCAGGCGGATCCGCTTCCCTTTTTTTCCATTTTCCAGTTCAATACAAAGCCTCCTTTAAGACTTGGAAAGTATCTCACTACGCCCCAAGCCTTTTTAAAGTTATCAGTTCATTGCCCTTGCCGATCAACCATTCCCGTCCTTGTTTCCACCTGTCCGGATTGTTTCCAAGGGGCGGGCTCAGTCGATTAAAATCGCTTTATATTTTGCTTTCAGGTCGGCCCAAGCGCCCATGGCCTCGTCACACTCTTTTATGCCGATCAAAGCCTCTTCTTTGCTGACCTTATTATTTTCAAGCGCCCCCAGCGTGGCCCGGAAGGCCTCGCCCGATTCCTTGTCCGCATTGGACAAAAGTTTTAAAAACCCCGCGCCTTCATCTTTATTTTTCGGAATAGTAAAAATGCCCCGCTCCATGGCATTCAGCATCATGGAAACCGGCTTGAAATTATTCGTGATCCAGCAGATCTTGAAAATGGTCTTAAAACCCAGTTTGTACCTGGGTTTGCCGTCCGGGTTTTCCGGGTCCAGGGGATTGACCTCCAGGTTGTAATTGGGATCAAGTTGCTTGTACAAAGAGTTGACCGATATCCCGAGATCATCCGCAATTTCTTTGGGGCCATAATCATGAACAATCTTCTGAAGTTCCAGCAGCGCCCCTTTCCAGTCTACGTGTGCCATAACAATCAAACTCCGTATCCGTTATGGTTTTTGGAAAACAAAGGTACCATTCTGCAATCAATGGGGTTAATGCCCGTAGCTTGATTCTGACTAAAAAAAAGAAAAGTTGCCCAAAATGTTTTTTTGTTATTTAAATCAAATGCGTATACGTAAATCAAAAAAAAAGGAGGTGAGACAAATGAGTCAAGAACTAAGTAAGGAAATAAAAAACTGGGCTCTCGAACAAGCAATTTTGATAACGAGAGATGCGGTTCGGGGTGGGCATACAAGACCAGACGTTGCTTTAAAACAGTCCTATACAACGCTTGTGGAGCTCCAGCAGCAAGTAGAATCATCAGATTAACCTCCCCTTCAACCAGTTACGTGGTCTGCTTGGTGTTATTTTCAGTTTCAACTACCAGGTCACGTAACTTCCGATATTCTTCCGGAACATTCGAGATCTCGGTCACACAAGATTTGATTACAAGTTCTTTTGCGATATCCAGAATTTTAATTTTTTGATCGACGGTAAATTCTGCCATTAGAGAATCTCCTTTAAATTATGCGCCATAACAATCAAGCCCCATATCCGTTATGGTTTTTGAAAAACAAAAGGGCTATCCTGCAATCAATGGGTTTCATGCAGCCTCCTGGTTCTTTGATAATGCTCGTTTGATTTCTTCTGGAGAGCCTTCAACCCAAAGTATCGGTGACGTATTTGTGGCGAAGGCCAACTTTTTTGCTGTTTTCCAATGAGGTTTTCTTCTGCCGCAAATAATATTGCTTAAGAAACCCTGACTGATCCCTGTTCTAGACGCTATTTCTGAAATAGTTGTTTTCATAATATTTGTTATATTTCGTTTAGAAATATTTGTCAAACATAAATTTCTCATCGAAATTAATTTATATGATATTTTATTTTGAAATATGGATATTTTAAAACAAAATTTTTGTGCTCATCTAAAAAAATGGAAAGATGACGTTTACAAAGGAACAGTAGGCGATTTAGCCAAGGAATTAAAAGTTTCTCAAGGCCAAATGTCCAATATTTTAGCAGGCAGAAAATGCCCAAATGAAGTTTGGAGACGTTTTGTTGCTGAAAAAATAGGTGTGCCCTATCAAAATATGATTGGGATTAATGAAGATTCTCAAAAAAACGATTCGAATAGAAATACCGACACTCCGATTCCGCTTGATGCCGCCATCCAGATCCTTCAGGAGGCTCTGGAAGAAACCGGTGTCAAAATCAATGACAAACAAAAAGAAGCTGTGATTAAAATTCTTCGGGAAGAGTTGAAAGAGTCTGGGATTAAGACCAAAAATGGGATTATGAAGTATCTTGAGGCTTTTGGGAAATGACTGGCTCAGAAAAAACGACCCTGCACTTCATCAAGCACCAACCCCCTGGCCAAGTAATCAATATTTCAGATTGGGATTCCGACGTGGAGTACTATGAAGGCTTTTACCCACAAGGAGCAAGAGCAAAGCATGCGGTTATCTCTCATCCTATTAGCCAGGGTATTTGGATAAAACCTAATTTTAGATATATGTTCAAAGAGAGTTTTGAACGTTATCCAGATCAATTTTGGGCTGAGATAATTGCCTATAAGGTGGCATGTGCTATGAAAATTCATGTGCCCCCTACTTTCGTTGCTTTTGATGGGAATAAGTGCGGAGCACTAATTGAATGGTTTTATGATGAACAAGCCCCTTGCTTTTTACGATTCATTGATGGGGGCGTTTTTTTTCAAAGACTTATAGAAGACTTTGACATAAAAAAAGGCACACAACACAATTTTGAAACGATGTTAGAAATTTTTCAGTATTTTCAGGATATTGAAAAATTTCAATTGCAAGAGGACTGGTTTGAGCAACTAAGCAGTATTCTACTGCTTGATACAATAATCGGTAACACGGATCGCCATCAAGAAAATTGGGGCGTTATCGTGTGCAAAGCTGAAAAGAATATTCAAAAAGTAAGACTTGCACCTGCATTTGACAATGGAACTAGCTTGGGACATGAGATTATGCCCGAAAACTTTCACAAATTTAGAAACCCTATGGCTCTGAATAAATACATTAATAAGGGGACTCATCATCTAAGAAAATTAATCTCTTCAGAAGCCAAACTAAAACATTTCGATCTAATAGAATTGGTACGGCCTACTTGTAAAAAACATTTTTTAAAGCACCTACAGAATCTCAATTTAGATAACTTGCGATCCGACTTATTAGAGTTGCAAGAATTTAAAATTCCTGTACCGATTTCCAAGGATAGACTATTATTTTCCCTTATGCTAATAGAAGAAAGATATAATCGACTAAAAAAAATCATAGAGACAGACTGATATGAATTTAATCAAAAATATTATAGAACCCAAACGCCTTTTATTAGCTTGGCAACCTGATATTGCATCAGATAAAAGCAGGAAGAGGAGAGTGGTTGCGGAGTTAAGAAAAACCAAGAGTGGTACAATTGGGTTTCATTATCTAACAGATACAGACGATTTTATAAAAGCCGTTCAATCAGGACTGAAAGAATATCCTCATTTCTTCCCCGAAAAGGATTATTCTACAAATCAAATACCACCATTTATTAGTAATTTTTTAAGAAGGATACCGTCGCGTAAACGTTCAGATTTTCAAATATTTTTAAAGTCGATCCGTATAGATCCTACAGTAGACATATCAGATTTTGCTCTTTTAGGATACTCAGGCGCTCTATTGCCCAGTGATAGTTTTTCACTAATTCATCCATTTGATAATGCCGATAAGCCATGCGAACTTCTAATTGAGGCTACTGGATTTAGATATCACGAAGGTATGAACATGGATATAAAAATTGGAGCCCCGGTAACCCTTTTATTCGAGCCAGAAAATCTTTTTGATGCATTGGCTATAAAGATTGAATATGAAGGAAAAACTATAGGATATATCAACCGAACTCTATTAAATGCTTTTCATAATTGGTTGAATAATTGGAAAGTCTCCGGTGAAATTGAAAAAATTATCACAAGAGGAATTAAACCCAAAGTCATGGTCTTCATAAGAGTTGAAGCTGTGGAATAATAATCACCATACCTTTTCCGGTTGAATTTTTTCCAACGGTTTAATCATCTAAATTTCTTAATATGTCGTGTAAAAACCCAACCTCTAATTTCTATCTCTTTTTTTTCATCTCGCCATGATACTAAAGTCCAATTCTTTTTCTTTTTCAGTATTTCAACGACATGTCCAAAGTATAGACTACCGATAAGACGGGAATTTTTTTTCGGATTTTCTCTGACATTCAAAACATCTGCAGTGACATACCTATAATGGCTAAGAATAGATTTATCTTGAATAGATTGGGTAACATTTTGGTTTATCTGTTTAGCAATTATTTTTTTATCAGTAAAAATATTCTGTTCAACGCAACGACTGACTATTGGATTCAAGACTGAAAATATTAACGAAATAATAATTGGTAAAACCACATAAATTATGACCTTTTGAAATGCTGAATCTTTGAGTGCCCTTATCTCACTTATTATTTTATCAACGGCTGTTATCAACTTGCCATCTGATTGATCAATACATTTCTGCAAAATTTCATTTGCTAATTGCTGAACATCATATTGGCTAATTGTGCGAGAATCTATCGAAATTGAACCATTAGAAGCTATAACGAATTTATCAGATCCAGAATGGGCCAGTTCCCACATTTCTTTTATAGGATCAATAAATTTGGTCATTTCCCACATTTCTTTCATGGGGTCGATAAATCTCCCCATTCCATAAAGATCTTTCATCGAATCAGCAAGTTTTGTCATTTCACTCATCTCGCTGGCCATTCTATTTATATCGTTTATTGCTCCAAGTTTAGTCATTTCAAGCGAATCGTTTTGGAGGTAAGCATGTTTGGCTATTTCATTCATATCATTTAACGGATCGATAAATTTCCCCATTCCAAAAGGATCTTTCATCGAATCAGCGAGTTTTGTTATTTCACTCATCTCGCTGGCCATTCTATTTATATCGTTTATTGCTCCAAGTTTAGTCATTTC
>Ga0180007_10005416_pt1 | contig 12905 bp, 13 predicted proteins | sample MM_PC_MetaG_FD_121122 | JGI IMG/M metagenome (GOLD analysis project Ga0180007, IMG submission 121122) | Groundwater microbial communities from the Aspo Hard Rock Laboratory (HRL) deep subsurface site, Sweden - MM_PC_MetaG | ecosystem: Environmental > Aquatic > Deep subsurface > Groundwater... | reverse complement strand
CGTCTAGCTGTTCGGAGGCAGTGCGCAATTTGTTGCGATTATCCGGATCAATGGAGAATCTTTTGAGCTTTAGTTTACTTCCAACCTGTTCGGTGTGGATAAAGTGCCACCAGTTACCATCTGCGGAGGAAAATACGAAAAGTTTGGTCTGGTGCTCGGCTTCGGGGATTTGGGAAATGATTTCCCTTTCTGTAGAACGGAGAAACTGGTCAACTATTTGATTGTGGGTTTTCTTCTCCTCGTCAAGCTGAAAAAAGAGAATCTGGAATCCGGCGTGCTCGGCAATAACTGTGGCTGTAAGAATTTTCTTTCTAGTTTCTTCTTTAAGATCAAAAATTAGTGGCAGGGAGGGAAGAGGGCTGTATCCCCACCTTTCGATAACAATAGCTTTAAGATCGTCTTCAGTGTGGAGATTTGAGAGATAAAAACTTGCCATTTAGCCTATTTTACCATATAAAGTCCTTGCTACAGGCGGTTCTCGGGGGGGGGGGAGGAGGATAATTGCGGGCGTAGTCAGCTCAAGAGAGTTGGGGATAAGTATTCGCGGAGCAAGTTAAAATCCTGTTGTGTGGCAGGTAATAAACGTCCGACCTCCATCGTAAGCCGCAAATCGACAAAAACAATTTCAGTCACAAACTTTCCGATCGGAAAGTTTGTGACCAGAACTTGCAGGTGGTGGAATGGGTAAGCAAAGATTCCCAAACCAAAATTAACTGCTTTTGAGAATTGCTTTCATATCAACAATATCAATGGTTAAACCATTGTTTTTGCAAGAAGCACCTTCAGAAAGTCTTGGTTTAGGGCTTTGCCACTTTCCAAAGCGTGCCCCACAAAGACAGTGCCTTCAGTGATTACCTGCCTTCTCCAGTCGGAGTAGTCACCGGGGGTTGGTTGGTAGCCAAAGTGTTTTTGGGCAATATAGCCGTCAGGAAGAAGATGTTGGAAGAGTATTTCGGCGATGAGGCCCTCTATTTCTAAATTCTCTTGCCGAGCGTGTTTTTGCAGGTTTTGATATTGGGAGCTTTTGGAGTCGATACTTTCCAAATAGTCGGCGGCTAGTTTCTCTACCGAGTTTTGAAATTCGGCGTGCAGGACTTCGTGGAGTAAAACGGTTATTAAATCGGTGCCGTTCTTTTGCGTTGGGTTTGGGTATGTGCCAGTAATAGAAATCACCTTCTGCCCGTTGGGAATACAGTCAGATAAGTCTGTGCCAGCGAGGTCATCTAGCCCAGCGGACAAAAGTAGGTAAACGTAAACTCCGTGGGGCTTAAGCTTTTGTCCAAAAAACTGGCTAAGTTTATCAATAATTCCTTCGTAAACAGACTCTTTAAGTTCGTCCCCCAGCACTTTCTGCCATTCTGTGAAATACGGCTTTTTTCTCTCCCAAATGTCATTGAGGGCAGGATTGAATAGGTCGAAAGATTCTTTAACTGTTTGAAATTCTTCGGGGGTAAAATTTTCCTTAAGAGAAAACCAGGGGCTTTCGATTTGAGGGTTAAAGAAGTACTGTCCAAGATAGTTGCGGCCAAAGTCGCATTTTTTGAGGAGAGTGCCAAGTTTCTCAAGCGTCCGTCCTTGTATTGAAGAAAGCGGTCCGACACTTTTGGCCCAGTATTTTCCTTCTTCTTTGAAAAAAGGAGTCCACTGGGTCATAAGACTGAGAAGATGAAAAAAGTTGGCCTCCCGAGAGACTTTGATCTTAAAATTAAGCATAAAAATTAAAGGGCAGAGTGTACCGGATAAGCACATAGGTAACACTAGTATTCTACACACTGTTCTTTGAAAGGCTTCTGTAATCGGAAGCGACGATAAAGAATACCTTTTTCACAATATCCCCATTTTACCATTTTCTGCTGGGGGTTTAGTGGGGAGGAATTGCGGTTACAGTTGACTTAAGAGCTTTGGGATAAATATTTACGGAGTAAGTTAAAATCTTGTTGTTTGGGTGTTAATAAACGTCCGGCGTTTATGTGACCTGCGAATCCACAAAAATAATTTCAGTTATAAACTTTCCGATCGGAAAGTTTGTGACCAGGACTTGCAGGTGGTGGGAAAATGGTTAAACCATTGATATTGCCTATAAATCAGGAAGTTTGTGGAAGCTTTTCTAAATCTTCCGGTCTGAGACCTCTTTCGAGCATGGTTTCGCGGAGGGAGGAATTTTTGTTTGGCGCGTCGGCGGACGTTTTTTCTCCAACTACTGTTCCTTCCGACTCTGGCTGAACCGGTAAACTGATAGTAAATTTCGTGCCGTGCCTTTCGGCAGGCAGGCCCTTATCAACCTGAGACTCGACACTAATTTGCCCACCGTGGAGGTCAATAATCTGCTTGATGATGTAAAGCCCTAAGCCAAGCCCCGGCTGGGTGGTATGGAAGAAGTCAACTTTGTCAAAAGCGTTAAAGAGTTGAGCGATTTGTTCTTCGGGAATGCCTTTGCCGGTGTCAGCAATTGAGATTTCGAGCCATCGCTTTCCTGCCAAGCCATGTCGTTCGCGAACGACATGGCAGGCTTTGATAGTAATTTTGTCATTAGGCTCGGTGTATTTTAGCGCATTGGTCACCAGTTCCCAAAAGACATATTTGAGCTTAGTAGCGTCGGCCATAATCGGCGGCAAAACCTCGGTTGGTTCCACAAACTTTAGTTCAATTTGCTTTTCCTGTGCTTCAACCTGCTTATTCTCAATTACCTCCAGAATAATTCGTTCAAGCTGAACAGAGTCGATGTCAAGTTCCAGCTTGCCGGTAGTCATCTGCAGCATGTTGTTGATGTTTTCCAATAAATAGTCAAAGCGTTCAATGGATTTGTTAATGCGGGCAAGATTAGTTTTTTCCTTTTCTTCGAGTCGGGTTAGACAGTCTTCTTTGTTTAGAAACCAGAGGGCATTTTTAACCGCCGAGAGCGGGGTGCGGAATTCATGCGATGCCATGTTCAACAAATCAGACTTCATTTTGTCTACGGATTTGATTTGTACATTGGCATCTTCAAGTCTATCAGCAAGTTTTTCAACTTCCTCACGTCTTTTAATTTCTCGATGAGTGGACTTTACCAGCAGGTAGCCGATAAGAATAAATAAAAATAGAATACCGTAGTCAATAATTTTAATGTGGCTAACAATCACTGCCTGAACGACAAGAATAATGGCCATAATAACTACCAGAATTTCGGTTACGATGACTTTAATTTCGAAGAGGTGGTATTTAGTGATGGCTAAAGCAGTGAAGATGACAAAGAAAAAAGAATAAACCGGGCTAGTCCAGAAGTATTTGGATACACCAAAAAAGATCGGGAAAGCGACGTCAACTAAAAATGAGAAGAAGGCGTAAAGGGCAATACCGATGAGAATGTACTTGGTCTGATTTTTCTCGAGCTCATTGTCGCGGGCGATTTTCTGCAGGAGCAGTTCGATACTCCAAAAGAGACAAACTCCTGCGAGTGCGCCAAAAATGGGGTAAGCCGGACCGGTAATTGTATGATAGCCCCACTCGGTTTGGATAACCTCTTTTACCCACAACTGAGTAAAGAAAAGAGTGTAAATAAGGGGAGAAGACAAAATAAAATAGGCCGAAAGGGGTTTAATAAGTAATTTTAGCGGTTTTCCACTAAAGGCTGTACAGAAATAAAGGAAGGCGGGAGCGGTGAAAGCTGAAAGGAAGTAAGTTATCTTTATCCACGCCAAAGAACTAAGTATTATTGGGTGAGTGTAGAAGTAAAGGGCAAGTGACCAAAGGGAGGCAACTATTACAAAGTGAAAAAAGCTTTTGTTGACAAGGTTCTTTCTGTTTCTAAGATAGACTGATAATCCAAGAGCAAAGCTTATTGCAATGGAGATAATAATAAGGGTTTCTTTGTGCATGGAATATTGAAGGATTGAGAAATGATTTAAAATGTCCTCTTTTTAAATCATTTCTCTGTTTGGTTTTCGGTGACACAAGTCATTTCATCACCTCCGCGCCCGGACAACAATTCCGGCACCCCAGAAGGCTTCGCCGATTACCTCGACTTCTTGGAATCCCACCTGCCGATGGTAGGCGATGTATTCCTGCTTGCACGGCTGCGTAATGTGACCGTTACTGGCCAACTTGTTGAAACGCTTCATGGTGTTGCGTGCCTTCAACATTGCAGGATATGAGGCCAACGGGCTGCCCAGGGCTTCGTGTAGAATATGCTTCTTGGCCAGCTCCTGCACACTTAGCCCAGCAAGCATGGTCGTCGTGTAGAGATACCCGTCCGGCTTAGTGGTGCGGTAACTCTGGTCGATGATTCTCTTCCAGTTTGTGCCGGGTAGAAAGTTGGCCACTAGCTGAAAGATCTGGGCATCGAAGGGGCCACGTGGCCAATCCTGCACTAGGTCAATGTGCTTAACCTCTACCATTAGCGCGGCGCCACATTCTTGAGACAGCTTATTGGCGCTATGACGAGCTCTCTTGAGCATCTCGGGAGAGAAGTCGGTGCCGATCAGTTTGACAGCCTGAGTTCTGTCAAGTATGTCTGCAAAGTAGTAGCCTACTCCACACCCTCCATCGTGGACAAGTCCACCAGGACAAGGAAAGAGAGCGTCTAGGAGAAGCGCGGACAGATCGCGATACGATGGTACTACCTGTAGTCGCTCGTAGAATTGGGCATATTCATCCCAAAACTGCGGCAACTCGTCAAGACTCACCGCACCGTCCGTCAGGCCGAGCAACAGCTTTTTAAGGTTCATCTTTTCACCTCGCTTATTTATCATATTTATCATACGACTATTTCTACCTGTATTCAAACTGTACCATGCTCTTTATGAGAGAGCAAGCTGATAGATAGAGCTGTTTTTATAGTCCAAGTATTTTTTTTAAAAAAATGGAAAAATTGGACAGGAAATAACACCCCTCAACACAGAGCATTAAGGGATAAAACCCTAAAAGAGATCCTGAATTTCATCAAGCAGGACAGCTACTGAGTCGGGGAATTGTCTTTGTTTATGTAGTCAAATTCTGATTGACACATAGTAACCAAATGTGCTATTCTTAGCTCGTTATCGTACGTTGTAAAGATATTACGTTACCATCGTTGCTGTAGGTGGCACGATCCGCACATAAAATATGTTGCGGGGCGTTTCCGGATGTCGCTTTAGACTTAGACCAAAGGCAAAGATGAAAAAACAACCAGTCAAAATAACAAAAAGGGCAGTTCTCTACGTTACCATGTTGTGTAATGCTAGTTGCAAGTTCTGTTATTATCGGTTTGAAAGTAACCGCAAACACACCCCTCTCGAAGACATTAAAAAAAACCTCAGTAGCTTTAAAAAAGATTATGGTATTGAGTACGTTGATATCACCGGTGGTGAGCCCACTATTCACCCTCAAATAATAGACATTGTTAAATCAAGTTGCGACATTGGAATAAAACCAACCGTTATCACAAATGCGCTGAAGCCAGATGTCATTTCCAGTCTTGTAGAAAACGGGCTTGAGGATCTGCTTGTGAGTATACAAGGTTTTAGAGATGGGCATGACGAGGTTGTTGGAATAAGCGGCGCCTACGAAAAGATTATTGAAACACTCACTGTGCTGAAGTCAAAGTCTTTCGAGTTTAGGTTCAACACCGTTTTAACGAAATACTCCTGTAGAGATGCAGAACTTCTAGCTAAGTGTCAAGTACCCATTTTTTTAGACACATATTCTGAGTTTTTTCCGTAGGTTTTTTCAAATTCTTTTCTAAAATTAACTGGCGACATTTTTAAGGTCGTATGAATTCTTTTGTTGTTGTAATAGTAAATTGTCTGATAAATACTTTCAATTAATTCTCCCAGAGTTTCGAATCGGTTCAGGTCTCCTAAATCTACTTTGAACTGTGAGTAGAATGACTCTTGGTGAGGATTTTCCCATGGCGATGATTTCCGACTCATTGATATTTTTATCTTTAACCCCTCAGCAATACTAACATACGCTTGAGAGTCGTACTCACTACCCTGATCCGAGTGCAGGTAAACTGGAATGCCGTGCTCAGGATTGCTTAAGGCGTGCTCCAAAGCACCTAGCACCAATTCTTGATTGTGAAACCGGGCAACATTCCAGCCTACCACCTCGCGGGTGAACAAATCCATTAGCGTTGCTAAGTAAATAAAACGTTCTTTAAACCGTATGTAAGTAAAATCACTTACCCACACCAGGCCAGGAACTATTGGACAGAACTTCTTGGCTAGATTCTTAAACTTGGCCTCGGGTTTGTTTTCATCTCCCTTTTTCCGTGGTTTTTTTCTTCTCCGGTAAGGTTTAATCCCAAACTTTTTCATTACCCGTAAAATCCGCTTCTTATTCAATTTTAACTCCAATGCAATTCTCTTGTGTCCATAAGCCGGATTCCCAGTCAGAACTGCCTCTATTTGCCTCTTGACCTCATTGTCAATCTTTGGCCGTTTGTGCTCGTAGTAGAGAGATGAACGACTGACGCCTAGTCTTTTGGCCAGCTCTGTTTTAGTAAGCCCTTTGCTCTCTGCAGCCATCTTATTTATCAGCGCCCCTTTTTTTCTTTGGCTAACTCCAAAGTTAATTTCCCTACCATTTTTAGCAGTTCATCCCGTTCTCTTTTTAAGCGACCCAATTCTAGCGTGCTCGGCTGAGATAATGACTTCTTAGAAAGCCAGCCATAGATTGTTCGATCGCTTACCCCATGCTCTTTTGCTAACTGCGATACGGCGACTCCCTCCTTGATACGGTCAAGTATCTGGCTCTTAGTCTCGGCTGCTATCTTGTATTGGGACACATAGATCACCTCCCCTCGATTTCCTTTATCGAAATTAGATACTATGTGTCTAGTTTACAGGGTACCTGCCAGTTACCGGCGGGCCATGTGCTCTCCTGCACACTCTCAAATCTGTATCTTAAAGATTTTGATTACAAGTTTCCACAGAATTATACTCGTTACTCGGATGATATGATGTTTGCGTTGAACTCAAAAGTAGATATTTATAAAACAATTAGGTCAGTAGGAAATTTGTTACTCGATTACAAATTGCACTTAAATACCGATAAAACAAAAGTGGTCACAGATCCCACCTTGAAAAAACTTCGATGACAGATAACGCACTGATAATTGACGGGCACAACTATTTGTTTAAAGGATTTTACGGCGTCCCTACACAGGCAAAAAGGCCAGACGGGACAATCATAAACGCAGTGTATGGATTCTTTTCTCTACTGCGCAACATCCTTGCCAATATAGATCCCAATTATTTAGTTGTCGCCTTTGATGCGGAAACTTCAATAGACCAAAAAACGATTGTCAGACCTGAGTATAAAGCCCAGAGAGCCCCCGCAAACGGTGACGTGTATTCCCAATTACCACTAATAAAAGCGTGTTTGGATATCTTAAATATTCAATGGGTTGATGATAAGGATAATGAGGCAGACGATCTAATCGGCGCTTATTCCTCAAACTTCATTGAGTACGGATTAAGCGTAAACATAGGCTCAAATGATTATGACTTCGTACAGCTTGTTGCCGATTCAACCTTCGTTCTTAGAATCTATCATGGGGCGATAACCACGTTTGATAAACCGACAGTGGTCAAACATTTTGGGATTACACCGTCACAGTATGTGGATTACCTTGCTCTTAAAGGTGATGCCAGCGACAACATAAAGGGTATCCAGGGTATCGGAAAACAGCGAGCTGCCTCTCTTTTATCAGAACACAAAACCATCACGGGAATTTACCAGTCGTTTGACAGTTTGCCGGTAGGTTTACAAAGACTCTTGCATGGCAAGGAAAAATTTCTACATAATCAAAGGAAGTTTCTAAAAATAAAAACAGACACTAATCTTTGCTCTGTAAAGTCTCTACAACACCATGCCTTTTCAAAGAAGATGGTTCCTGAAAGAATGGGCGCCTTTCTAGAATCGAGCTGGGATAGCGCAACATCACGGGCACAGGATTACCGTTAATTATGAATGGGATTTTTTTCCTTACTTACAACGGCTATTACAACTACACCACTGGGATTGGTACGCAAACAAAACTTTTTCTAGGTGGTATCGATGCCCATTATGAAAGGTATAAATCTCTTTATGGTGACTTTGAGATCAATCTTGTTGTCCCACAATTTGACGTTACTGTGGACGGTTTTGACAACTCGCACATTGCGTACGCGGATAATGTGATTAACAGATTTGGTGGCAAGGTATATGTTTGTGATTCCGCAATGGAGAAGGGAGACGATGGTTTTTGGACAGTTTCTAATTGGAGAAGGCTTACTCTTTCTGTCGCTTCAATAGTTTCTGAAAAATCACAGGATTATGAGCGAACTATTGTTATAGCTGTAGATCCACCTTATCTACATGTTCCCAGGTTTATTGAAATGAACAAGAAGAACAATGCAGATATTCAATCAGTTATTCTAATGTATACAAGCTCCTACATTCATAATAAGCAAGCCTTGTCCTTCGAAAAGCTAGGTTGGGAATATCAAGGACTTGTTTCTGCAAGAGTCTATAAAAATATTCATATTGGCGATGTGTGCCGATTTATGACCCACCATCTTGTAGAGCACTACGGTGCCGATAGAACCTCGTTCGTTCCGTACCCCTCGAGTTTGTTGTTTGAAGACGCTGTTTTTGACGAACTTCCTCAAAAGGAGGCCAATGCTATTCTAGATAAATACAATATTCCGAGGAATAAAGATATCGTTTTTGCTTTCGGAAGGGCATCATGGATAAAAGGATTTGACATTCTTGTTGAAAGTCTTCAATTTCTTGAAAAGGACATTCACTTGGTTTTAGTTGCTGTCCCTTTTGAAATTGAGCCTATTAACTACGAAACTATTATTAAAAAGTCGGGGCTGAGTTACACTTTAATCACTAAGTTTACGCGTGATTTACCGCCAGCTTTGTGTCAGTGCGATCGTTGTAAAATTGTGGTTTGCCCGTCGAGAGGTGAACCCTTTTCAAATATCCCATTGGAAGTAAGCCTCTGGGGTAAAAATCGTGGGCCCGTTGTGTTAGCCTCAAATGTAGATGGTTTCTTGGAACAGATCGAAGATGGGGAAAATGGCTTTCTATTCAATGTTAATTCCGTTGAAGATTTAGCGGACAGAATCAACGCTATTTTACAAATGTCAGATCGTACGTTAGCCAATGTCAGAAAATCTGCTTACAGTAAGGTTATTAAAGAACGATCTTTCAAAAACAACTTTGGTTTATTACTAAATGCCCTTTGGGGCGAAAAATAAGTATGGATACAAGTGAAGAACCCCACGGTCTTACTTGCCTCGCCTGCAGTGATAAAGACGGGCTGACAGGGACTTCCTGCGAAGGAGGGTAAAGTTATCATAGAAACGGGAAAGCTAGACAAAGATCTTCAAGAATTGGCCGAACGGCAACTCCCGTGCTATACGCAATATCTTGTCTCAAAAGAAATTTAGCCCGTAGCCCATTTACTATTGTCTGCTATAATAGCAATAAACATGCAAGCAATTGAAAAGTGGGAAGTAGTTTCCCGTGAACAAGCTTTTAAAAAGTATAGCCGCAAGATAGAAAAGGTAATCTTTAAACTCCCCAACGGGGAAGAAAATGACTATTACATTAAAAACGAAGGGCCGGCGGCAGGTATCTTAGCTCTTACACCGGACAATCAAGTAATTTTAGCCAAGCAGTTTCGTCCCGGACCCAACGAAATTCTTTTTGAATTACCAGGAGGCTATGTTGACTCCGAAGAAACACCCGAGCAATCAGCCGCTAGGGAACTTTTAGAAGAAACTGGCTATCAAGGAAGTATTCATCTTGTTACCAGCTGCTTTGACGATGCCTACTCCACCATGAACCGCTACTGCTTCGTAGCTACAGATTGTGAAAAAGTTTCCGAGCAAAAACTGGAGAAAACCGAATTTGCCGAAGTGGTACTTTTACCACTAACAAAATTCCGCGAGTTACTGAGAAGCGGTAAAATGACCGATGTGGAAGTGGGATATCTTGGTCTAGATTATCTAAATCTCCTCTAGTCTCACAAAAAATGAAAGTCTATTATCACGCTTCCATCTTTGGTAAACAATTTTATAAAAATAACTACCGAAAGATTATTAGTATCTGCCGGACAGAGGGTCCTCAAGTCTACGCCGGTTATATTCGTAATAGAAACTATCACGATACCGATAAATTTACCGTTAACCACACCTATCCCCGCAAACCCTGCTGCATCAATCATTCAAAGAACAGTATTTAGTCTTAGTATTTAGTATTTGGGGGAATCTATCAATGCCAAATCTGTCGCAACATGCTATAATCCTTTTAGGTTTAACTTAAATCCCGATGACTAACATTGCTGGTGTTCTGATCTGCCAAAATGGCAAATACCTACTTGTTCAAGAAAACAAACCCGATGACACAGGATGGACTATCCCTGCGGGACGTGTAAAAAGTAGTGAGTCACCAGAACAAGGCGCAATTCGGGAAGGACGAGAAGAAACAGGCTTAAATCTCAGAATCGAATATCATGTCAAAACTTTTGAGTTTGATAATTTAAATAGTACAGTTTACATTTACAGAGCCGTCCCCATTGGCGGAAAATTGAAAATCAATACAGCAGAATGCATAGGACTTGGTTGGTTTAGCTGGAAGGAATTAAAAAATCTGGAATTAAGAAGAGAGTTCATAAGAACCGCTATTAAGGCTGATATTGCAAAAAACGAAGTTACAAAAAATGAATCCTAAAAACACACCGCAACCACCAGACAATAAAGTTTTAGCTAAATGGGGATTCGAACCTTTCCCTGTTGGTAAAATTACAACCCCACTTCCGAGTTCCGCATTCAATAAAGAAACAGGGGAAACATACAATCGGGTTAGAATAGCTGTTCCCGGCAGGCTGCAATGTCTAATCAAAGATCCTGTTAATCTAATAAAAAGAGAGCCAACCGGAGAATTTAATTACGGAGAAATAGCATTTGGCGTTGATTTAATGTCTCATGCCGAAGTGGTTGCCTTACCAAAGGAAAAGGGAATTTTTATAAGTGAAGAAGTCAAGCGGCCAGGACTTGTGAAACATTTCGCCGAAGTGATGGTTAAAAGCATCAACTATCAAAATGGCATTCATATCAAAGCAAAAAATGACTTCCCTTACGCTCATGTTGGCTCAGGGTCTTCTGCAGCGTTAGCTACAGCAACAGCCTTGGCCATAAATAAGTTGGCCGGCGAACCCATTAAAATGGAAACCCTTCCGTTGTTTTTAGCGCAAAATTATGGAGAAGAGATTGAAAATACCCCAGAGCTTTTAACACCTGTCCAGTGTACTGGCGGCACATCATTAATGGCCTTACATGGGGGCTTAATAGCTGTTGAGGATAGTAAATTGGTAGAAAGAATGGAAATCCCAGAAAATCTAATGTATGTGATAAGTATTCCTAATTTTCCCAAGCCTGATTCTCAAGGTGCTATGGCCAGAGAAGCAGAAGCCGTGTTTCAGCATATTCTCGATACCGCAAGACACATGCAACCATTCTTTGCACGGAACTTTGAAGAAATGCGACAAGCTATTAGAGCACAGGCTATCCACACTATTGGAAAAATTATTAAGAAAATTGATTCGGATGAAGCAATAATGAAGGGTTATAACAATATGTTTCCAGGCATTAGTTCGCAATACGAAAAATTAATATCATACCTAGAACGCAACGACACCCTTGCCACCTTTATTTCTTCTGCAGGTCCGAGTTTCGTAACAATCTGTCCGTGTAGTGAACAAGAAAAAGTTACAAAGCAACATGAGAAGATTGGTGCTAATAACGTGATTGTGTCACAACCAGTGAATCGGGGTTTCATATGCGAAGTGTTTAACAATTAGTCTCCAATCTAAAGGAGTTGACCATGAGAAAGAGAATGAGAATTGGCAGGTACATACTGACAGGCGCTCCTCGGTCAGGAAAAACAACTGTAATCCGTGAATTGAGTAGCCACTGCAAGGTATTTGAAGAACCGGTTTCGAGAATAGTTAAACAGCAAGTATTATCTCTAAAGGAAAAAGGGGAAATAATACCTGCGCATAGTGTATCGCTATCGAAGTTGTTCCCTCAGATAGAAGTCTTTTTTGAGAGCTGTTTGAGGCTATTCTTGGCAGACTATGAAGAATCGCAGTGGCTCAATTTGTCCCTTTTTGATCGAGGTTTACCTGACCTAATCGTATTACATGAGTTGTTAGGTACAACAATAGTGCCAGGTCTGGTAAGCATCATTAAGGAGTACAGCTACAGCAGAAAAGTTTTTCTATTTGATCTGCTGGACAGGGCGCTGTTTAATATTCATATTAAGCAACGACCACCTTTTAGGACTTACGAAGAGTGCCGGAGAATCGGAGATAGAATAGCTGAGACCTATCAACAGCTTGGCTACGATATCACCATTGTTCCATTTGACACAGTAGAAAACAGAAAGCTGTTTGTACTAGAGAGAATAGATATCCCACAAGAATAGATGGGAGGACAATAAAAAGGAGAAGTCGCTATCGATTTTTCATACTTTCCTCCCATCATCTCTATAGCCCCAGTAGACCTATTCGTTTTCCTCCACCACCCGCAAAGTGAAGTAGAAGCGGGTGCCTTGGATATGACCCCCAAAAGTTGCACCATTGACAGCGCTCTAAAATGACCTCTGGTAATTGACGGAAATATAATATTCTACCTGACATATAGTGCCCCCTCGCGTCCCATTGAAAATCGAATCGTATCAAAAAAGGAATTTCCTGAAGCTCTGGGAAAAGAAAGCTACAACTATCACGCTTATCATCCGTGCGGTAAAATAGAGATATTATGACATCCTCAGATGCCGAGAAAATTAAAGAGGCGATTGATATTGTTTCTTTTATCGGCCGCTATGTAAAACTCAAGCACGTCGGTCGCAACTTCCAAGGGCTGTGTCCCTTTCATCAGGACACCAGCCCT
>Ga0180007_10005415_pt1 | contig 12905 bp, 11 predicted proteins | sample MM_PC_MetaG_FD_121122 | JGI IMG/M metagenome (GOLD analysis project Ga0180007, IMG submission 121122) | Groundwater microbial communities from the Aspo Hard Rock Laboratory (HRL) deep subsurface site, Sweden - MM_PC_MetaG | ecosystem: Environmental > Aquatic > Deep subsurface > Groundwater... | reverse complement strand
GCGATGACCAACTGCACCCACTTTCTTGCCAGTTCCATATCAGCCGATCCCTATGCAGCTCAGGCATATCTGCCAAGACTGCTCAAGGACCCGTGAAGGTTCACCGCTGATCACTCCGGCCAGGAAGAGCATGAGAAAAAACACCAGGACAATAAAGGGAAGTTTTCGTAACGGCTTTTTTTTTCTCATGATCTAGAACCAGGCCGGCCTCCATTAGAGTCTTTTGTGCACAGCATCAATCTTCTCGCCTATGGCGACATGTTTGTCCCGCCGGTCATCGATAACCATCTGGGTTACCACGCGTAGAGCGCCTTTCTGGAAGGGAAGCTCATAAATTTTCGCCACCAGGGCCAGCAATTCTTTAGCCTCGCCTTCTATCAGTGTACCCATGTCATTCAACTGAAAACGAACGTTCTCTTTTTCCAGCGCACTCTGAATATCGGCAACATACTCTCCGACACTGGGAGTTCCCGTACCAAGAGGGATCACTGTGAGCTGTAACAGCGCCATGGCAAACTCCTTTTTTGATCACCGTCCAACTATTCGACAAAGGATCCTTCAGGAATGTTCTCCGCCAGTTCATTTTCCACTTGATCAGGATCATCGGCATTATAATAAACAATGTTTTTCAAGTGGAAAAAAGTATCAATATCGATTTCTTCAAAATGGATCCCTACTCCATTGTCATCGCGGCGAACCACCTTGCCTGCCATATTCAGCTTCAGTTCGCTGCTGGAGCCGGTCAGAAAAAGCTCCACCTCGCACTTTTCTCCCTGGGTGCGCCCGGAAATCCCTTCAAGATAAACGCCCCGCAGGCTCAAGTCCCGGATGGCAAGACGCTCAAAGACATCGCCGGCAAACCGGACAGTGGCTGTTGTATGAAAAACGACTCTGGTATTTTTTCTTCTTTCATCACGTGTCATAATTTTGTCCTCAGCTCAAAAAATATCATACCATTGTCAGAAACCCTTCCCGCCGCAATATGGAAACCACATTCAACAGGGGCAACTCAAGGCCGCCCTCGGTAAACCCGACTCCCACGAAATCACCGTTTTTGGCACTCTTGAACTTCACCATGGTAACAGGCTCCCTTGCCACATCCGAGCAGACAACAACACCGTTCCACTGGCCGTTTGTCACAAACACCAACTGCGACCCGTTTTCATCGGGAACATCAGCCAGCAAATGGCCGGCAGGAACCATGATCGGCAGGGTAAGCTTTTTCAGTTTCTTATCCGGGATCATTGCCAGCGACCCCTTGAACTGCCTGGCCAGCCGCTTGAAAAAACTGCCGAAATCCTTGAGCGGCACATTGCTGTTTTTCAGATACTCCTGCAGTTTGTCCTTTGTCACCTCGCGAATCAGGGCAATGGCGCTTTCCTGAATGTAAACAAGGGAATCTGCCACGGTAATGCCGCGCAGTTCCGTGGCCGGACAATTTTTTACCGAAGTTTCTTCAACAGCTATCAGCGAAGCAGGGACCGAACTGCCGCCCCCGCTTGCCGGCAACGGCTGTGGTGCTGCAGCAGCAATATCATCGATAATATCATCTTCAGGTATGTACTCGTCCTCGGGGATATCATCAGGGATATCGTGTTCAGGTCCTTCTGCCGCCTTGCTATTCCTGACATGCAACAACTCGGTCAAGAGCTGCCTGATGGTCTCACCCACATATTCGGCCCGCTCCAGGGAGTTCTGCAGGTCACTTACCAGTCGGTCCACCTCGGAACGGTCAAGGGCAAGCTCACTTTCCCGCAGATTAAGGACCTTCCGGCGCAACTGATCGATATTTTCCGGCACCAGCGCCTCTTCATCAAAATCATCTTCCGGCGCCGCCATCTCCCGGGCAACAGCTTGAGTGGCAGGGGGATTATCCGATTCCGCCGTTCCCAGGTTTTTTCCCGCCTTTATTTTTTCTTTGAGGGCATTAAAACGAAAATAAAGGCCTTTAAAAAGTTTTTCATCTTTTTCCAGATCAAACTCGTCCGATTCGTAGAGATTGACGATATGGGCCATCGCCTCTTTAAGAAAATCAATGGATTCCGAAGGGGTGCTTTCCCCCTTCCGCTTCACGTATTCAAGCACGCTGCCGGCCATGATCAGAATGGCATGGGCGGCCTTTCTGTTTTTAAACCGCTGTTTCAGACAGAAAAAGGCTGCCTCAATTAGATCAATCCTTTTCGCGCTGAGCCCCCAATCCTGCGCAATAATCTCTACCTTGAGCCGATTGATCGACTCGCTAATGGACAATTGAATCACTTTTTTCTCCCTGGAAGCCGCCAGCTGAAAGGTTCATTTTTTCATTGTATGCCATAATTGAATTTTGTGGTATTCTTAACAATATTTTTTCTCAGGTGCAAGAAGCAAGCGCAGCCGGGAACATAAGTAATAATAGCAAATTATACATAAAGATGGTCTTATATCCTAGCTTTCTCATAGCCTTTCTTTTCGGAATTGTGGTCGGCAGCTTTCTTAATGTGGCGATTCTCCGCATTCCCCAGCCGGATCAATCCGTCGTTTATCCGCCGTCCCATTGTCCTGAGTGTCAAACCCCGCTCAAATGGTATGACAATATCCCCCTGCTGAGCTTTATCATCCTCAGACGGAAATGCCGTTACTGTCAATGCCCGATTTCCTGGCAGTATCCGCTGATTGAGCTGGCAATGGGTCTGTTTTCGCTGGCCCTGCTCCACAGCTTCCCCTTCCCCTGGCCGTTTATTGGATTTTTCCTTTTCACCGCAGCGCTGCTGGTGATTATTGTTATCGATTTCAAACACCAACTCATTCCCGACATCATCAGCCTGCCGGGCATCATCCTGGGTTTTGCTTTCTCCTTCCTTAACCCATCACTCTCCTGGAGCGATTCAGGCCTTGGCATCCTCTTTGGCGGCGGCATACTTTTCCTCATCGCCTACGGCTATTATTTTTTCACCAAGCGGGTGGGCATGGGAGGAGGAGATATCAAACTGCTGGCCATGATCGGGGCCTTTCTCGGCTATCAGTCCCTGCCTTTTGTGATTTTCAGCAGCTCCCTGCTCGGTACGGTTGCAGGGATCTGGGCCATGAGCAAACAGAAAAAAGGCGGGCAAACCGTCATCTCCTATGGACCTTTTCTTGCCGCCGGGGCATTAATTTATCTCTTTTTTGAGCCGCAGATTCAATTTTATTTACGATCCCTTTTACTCCCGGCCTAGCTTATGGTATTGTCTATTATTATAAAGATCTAAAGCTGGCATCAGGCAATCTTTGGCGCAGAGGCAGACCCTGCAGAGAAAAGCTCCATGATGCAGACAGGAACAGCCTCATTAAAACTTCTTTTAAATGTGTAACGAAACAGCTGAAACCTTATGGAAGTCCTTCACCCTTATAACTTCTCGAATATAATCGCCCGCAGCCACAAAATGCAGGCAATTTTTCATACCATTAAAAAAATTGCCGATTTTAAGACCTCCATCCTGATCACCGGCGAATCAGGGACAGGAAAAGAGCTCATTGCCAAGGCTATTCATTACAATAGCATACGCCGCGAAAGTCCCATGATTGATGTCAACTGCGGCGGTATTCCGGAAACCCTGCTGGAAAGCGAGTTGTTCGGGCACACCAAAGGGGCCTTTACCGATGCCTATCGCGTCAAAAAAGGCCTATTTGAAGAGGCGGACGGCGGGACCCTGTTTCTCGATGAAATGGGAGATCTCCCCCTGTCCCTGCAGGTGAAACTACTGCGCGCCCTGCAGGAGGACGAAATCCGTCCTTTAGGTGACAGCAAAGTCGTTAAGGTTGATGTGCGCATCATCACAGCCACGGCCCGAACCCTTGGCGACATGGTTAACAAGGGTCTTTTCCGCGAAGATCTCTTTTATCGAATCAACGTCCTGACCATCGAGGTGCCGCCCCTGCGTGAGCGCCGGGAAGATATCCCGTTGCTGGCTGAGCATTTTGTCCAGAAATACAATATCCGCCTCGGACTCGATATCAAAGAGGTCCACCCCGACTGTCTGCAGCGACTGATAAACTATGACTGGCCCGGCAACGTCAGGGAACTGGAAAATGTGATGGAAAGAAGCATGGTGCTGGCGGAGAAAGATGTGCTGACCTCTGAAATCCTGCCGCCGGAACTTTTGCGGCAAAGCGGCAGCTCAGCGCGCGACGATGTTTTTTTCTGGGACGAATTTTCCATCAAGACCAACACCAAAAAACTCGAAAGGCAGCTTATCGCTAAGGCCCTGGCAGAAACGAAAGGCAACAAAACCAAAGCCTCCACTCTGCTGGAAATCAGCCTTCCCGCCCTGTTATATAAGATCAAAGAATATAATGTTGAAAATTGATTCTTTTGTCCTGTTTACCAGGGAAAATATTTTTCTTTGGGTATCCGGCTAATCCTAGCCGATTATCTTATCATAATTTATTTATCTTATTTTTTTTTCTTGACTTTTTCCATCCAGAAAGCGAATTCTACTTGACAAGCAGTTTGATTTTTAATAGTTTCAGCTAAAAACTAATAACTATTATCAATATGCTTATTCGAATTTTCCGATTTTACGCCGACGGATTCCGCTCCATGAAGACCGGCCGCAAACTGTGGGCCATTATCTTCATCAAGCTTTTCATCATGTTTGCCATCCTGAAGGTCTTTTTTTTCCCCGATTATTTACAGACAAATTTTTCAAATGATGAGGAGAGGGCTGCCCATGTTTTCAATAACATCACCCAGCTCCCTCAAAACAAATAAAAGCGGAGGTTATAATGGTTGAACAAATCGATCTCACTCAGGTCAATTGGGCCCGTGCCCAGTTTGCTCTTACCGCCATGTACCATTGGATTTTTGTCCCGCTCACCCTGGGACTGTCCTTCCTGGTGGCCTTTTTCGAGAGCATCTACGTGCGAACGGGAAATGAAGAATGGAAACGACTCACCAAGTTCTGGATGACACTTTTCGGCATCAATTTTGCCATCGGCGTTGCCACCGGCATCATCATGGAATTTGAGTTCGGCACCAACTGGTCAAATTATTCCTGGATGGTGGGCGATATCTTCGGTGCCCCCCTGGCGGTTGAGGGTATCTTTGCCTTTTTCCTGGAGGCCACCTTTTTTGCCGTGATGTTTTTTGGCTGGAACAGGGTTTCCAAGGGCTTTCATCTCTTCTCCACCTGGATGGTGGCCATCGGCTCCAACCTATCCGCCCTGTGGATTCTGGTCGCCAACGGCTGGATGCAGTTTCCCACCGGCATGCAGTTTAATCCTGACACCGCCCGCTTTGAAATGGAGAATTTCTGGGCAATACTTTTCTCCCCGGTTGCCATCAGCAAATTCACCCATGCCACAAGTTCCGGCTTTCTGCTTGGCTCCCTTTTTGTGGTGGGCATCTCCTGCTGGTACCTCCTGCAAGAACGCCACCAGACCATGGCCAAGCGGAGCATCATCGTGGCCTCGGTCTTCGGGCTGCTTTCCGCAACCTATGTGGGCTTCACCGGCGACGAAGCCGCCTATACCGTTGCCCAGAAACAACCGATGAAACTTGCGGCCATGGAAGGCCTTTACGATGGTCAGACGAGTGCCCCTCTGGTTGCCGCAGGACTTATCAACAGCTCCAAATTACCAGGAGACAACCAGCAACCTTTTGCCATGGAAATCAAGATACCCGGCCTTCTGTCACTGCTGGCCAACCGTGATCCAGGCTCCTTTGTCCCCGGCATCAATGATCTGGTGTTCGGCAACAGGCAACAGCATATTATCGGGGCCCAGGAGAAGATCGAAAAGGGGAAAATAGCACTTGAACTGCTGCGGACTTACAAGGAATCCCGTAAAAGCGGCGATCAGGCCATTGCCGACGCATCCCTGAAAGCCTTCGGCGATTACCAGGGCAACATGGGGTACGGCTATCTGAACAGCCCGTCCGAGGCTGTCCCGCCTGTCGGTATCACATTTTATGCCTTCCACATCATGGTGGTGACCGGGGCGATCTTCCCGCTTGTGCTTCTCCTCATTCTCTTTTTTCAGATCAAAGGCAATCTGGCATCGCATCGCTGGCTGCTGTATCTTGGCATTCTCTGCGTTCCGCTGGGCTACGTTTCCCAGCAGGCCGGCTGGGTGCTTGCCGAAGTGGGCCGTCAGCCATGGGCCATCTACGGACTGCTGCCGGTGAAAGTGGCCAACTCAAACCTCACCAGCGGTACGGTAATGACCACCTTTTTTCTCTTTCTCGGCATCTTCACCCTTTTGTTGATCGCTGAAATAAGCATCTTGGCGAAACAGATAAATATCGGACCGGAGGAAAACTAAAATGATCGGAAATCTTGATTATTCTACCCTGCAGCATATCTGGTGGATCATTGCCTCCCTGGTTGGTTCCCTCTTCCTTTTTCTCACCTTTGTCCAGGGCGGGCAGACCCTGCTTTTCACCGTTCCCAGGGATGATGATGAAAAGGCACTGATCATCAATTCCCTGGGGCGCAAATGGGAGTTAACCTTCACCACCCTGGTGCTCTTCGGCGGCGCCCTTTTTGCCGCCTTCCCAAAATTTTACGCCACCAGCTTCGGCGGTGCCTACTGGGTGTGGATGCTGATCCTGTTTACCTTCATCATTCAGGCCGTCAGCTATGAATACCGCAAAAAACCGCTGAATTTTCTCGGTTCCACCACCTATGAGGCCTTCCTGTTCGTCAACGGCAGTGTCGGCATTCTACTCATCGGCGCGGCAGTCGGCACCTTTTTCACCGGATCAAGCTTCTCGCTCAACGACTACAATCAGGTCACCTGGCAGACTCCATACCGAGGCCTTGAGGCAGCAAAAAATCTTTTCAACCTTTCCCTCGGCCTTTTTCTGGTTTTCAACGCCAGGGTGCTCGGCGCCATGTACCTGGTCAACAATATTGACCACAAAACCCTCACCGACCGCTGCCGGAAATCGGCCTGGAAGAGCTTTCTCTGGTCCCTGCCCTTCCTGCTGTATGTACTGGCCAATCTGCTGTTCATGAAGGGTTACGCCCGCAACCCGGAAACCGGGGAGATCTTCCTGCAAAGCGGCAAGTACCTGCAGAACCTATTGGGCAACCCCGCCACCCTGGCCTTGCTGCTGCTCGGTCTGCTGCTTGTCATTTACGCGGTGGCCATCACCTGTTTCAAGGGTAAAAACAACGGCATCTGGTTCGGCGGCATCGGCACCGTCCTGGTAGGGCTTGCCGTGTTTTTCCTGGCCGGCTTCAACAACACCGCCTTTTACCCGTCAAGCTATGACCTGCAGAGCAGTCTGACCATCTACAATGCATCAAGCAGCCATTATACCCTGACAGCAATGACCTATGTGGCCTTGTCCGTACCCTTTGTCCTTGCCTATATTGCCTATGTGTGGAGACAGATGGACAGCAAACGGCTCACCATTGCCGAGCTGAAAAGTGAAAATGCAGAGGAAATGTATTAATTACCCATGACAGGGATCATGGAAATATGATCCCTCTTTAGCGATAAAGGAGAATAACAATGCCCGCCATACTCATCTTAAGCTGGATTGCCCTGCTGACCTTTTCCTATCTGGGGGCACTTATCATTCTGAAACTTACGGACAGTCTGTAAAACCGGCAGAAACTGCGACACCGGGGAAATCGGCAAGAACCCATTTCCCCGTGCCGCAACCTTGTATACATTCAGTTATCCGGACTGATGTTGGAAGAAAAGATGGATACTCTGCCCCTCTCTCATAACCTTGCCCGCACTTCCTCGGCTTTCTGCTTGTCGCCCATCTCCTCATAGAGAGCCAGCGCTTCTTGCAGAGCCCTCGGCTCCTCGGCATTTTTTTCCAAGAGCTGCAGACAGCATTTCTCCGCCTGGACAAAATCACTTTTGAACCTGTAGGCCTTTGCCATTCCGAGCAGGGCAAACTGGTCATAGCCTATATTCATGCTCTGCTGATAATGCTCAAGCGCATCATCCAGCCGGCCCAGAAGAACCATCGCATCACCTACCCGGGAATGGAGATTCTGGTTTTGTGGTTCCTTTTCCAGAATCTTCAGCCAGTAAACAATTGAATTTTCATAATTCTGCAACCCGCGCTGGGAGTCGCCCATGCCATACAGGGCAAAGATATTCCATGGTTCCTGCTTCAGGGCCTTTTCATAGAAGTACACCGCCTTATCATACTGCTTGCGTCGGCGGTAAATGTTGCCGGCCATGGTGAGGACGGCAATGTAGGTATCATCAAATTCGATGAACTTCTCAAAATAGGACAGGGCTTTATCGTGGTCCGCCAGTTTGTAATAGAGATTGCCGATGCCGCGCAGGGCATATTTATCGGTGCCGTCCAAGGACAGGGCCTTGAGATAAAGGGATTCGGATTCGGAAAAATTACCGATTTTAACATACGAATCCGCGAGCCTGGTCAAAACATGAATATCATCATGGTTCTGCTGCAGGTAACGCTGCCAGTAAGCAATGGCCTTGCCTGCCTGGCCCAGGCCCCGATAGGCATCTCCGATGCCGCGCAGGGCAAACATATTCAGGGGATCGATTTCAAGGGTCTTTTCGTAAAACCCGATGCCCTTGTGATATTTCCCAGTTTCCCGATGCAGGTCGCCTAAGCCCACCAGCACATACGAATTCTCATTGTCAATGGCTAGGGCTTCCAGAAAGGCGTTTTCCGCCTCCCGCCAGTTCCTTTTCTTCAGGAAATCCGAACCCTGCCGGGAAAGTTCGATGGCCCGCTTATGATCAGACTGCATGTTGCCCTTGGCCCACTGCAGATACTCGGACATGACATGCTCCGCCTGAACCGTGATCCATTGCGGCAACTCATAGGGATGCTTTTCCTTGAGCCATATTTCTAATTTACCGGCATTCTTGGCCAGAAACTTAAAGGTGATGCGGTACTCTTCGTCGCGCTCCAGATTATCCTGCCACAGATAATAGGACCTGATCGGCCCATCAACATGGGCACAGGCAACCAGCCGTTCGCTAACTGCTTCGCTGGCCAGCTTTTCCGCCTCTTCAAGGGAAGAAATTGTTGTCCATCCAATATTCATTATCATTTCATGGCCTATTCTTTTTTGCTTTTCATCTCAATTGCCTGCTGGGCAAAATCGCGCAACTTTCTTACATTTTGCACCTGGTCGTTTGCAAGCCGGGGCTTCTCCCGGCTTCTGTCCAGATAAAGCAGGGCAATCCCCTTTCCCTTCAAACAGACAGGGAAGAGATATACCGTGCGCTGCTCCACGAGAAACTGCAGTTCATCAGGCAGGGAATCAACTTTATCCGGTGCCAGGGCAATATCCTTACACATTATCAAAGATTTCTGCACCAGATTAGGCGTTGATCGGGAAAACTCCACCCGGAACTTTTTGAGCTGATCCGGGGCAATATCTCCGCGCCCCAGCTGGCCCACCAGAACCTTACTGTCGCCCCGCGACTGCAGCATGGCAAAAACTGCCCGGTCAACACCGACGCCAAAACAGAGCGCATCCAGCAGAAGGGGGAAAAAATCATTGAGCCGGAAAGCCCCCTTTACCATTGTATTGATTTCCTTCCAGAAATCATCAACGCTTTTTCTGCGGACAACAGACGACTCCAGCGCGCTCCCGGCCTGAATCTCCTCAAGTCTCTTGCGGAAATCAAATTTAAGGATCCCCGGCCGGATCGAATCAAAAATTGTCTCCGAGGCCTGGGTTGCGACAATGAGCATCTCAACGGCCTCTTCCTCATCCAGGGACAGAGGATAGCCATATTTTCCCATCAATGGCTCGATATTCTGCTGAAACCACAGGCAGTCAACATAGCGATTACTGAAATCGACAATACAGTGCAGATATCTTTCCACATCATAGTCTTCTTCCGGCACTGCAGGGTCCGGTTCCATACATCTTATCACACTTTCCGTCATATTCCAGAAAATAGCAACCTCTCTGCCGACCCCGGCATAGGTCAGTCCATCGAGCAGGGACATGGCCGCCTCTTCTTCGGAAACCCCTTCTCCCACCTTTTCTTTAATCGATCGGTAAATAACGGGCAGATAGATGCAGGCAATAATTTTGCCGAGATTGCGCATGAGACCGCAGATGAAGGCCTCTTCCGGCAACACCTTCAGATAGCGGGATTCGGCTATGCTGCGAGCAAGCAGGGCGGACAGAAATGACCGGCCAAGCAGATCACTGATCTCTTCCGTATTGACCCCGGCCTGAATAAAATCATCAAAAAGAACGATACCGAGGGCAAGGTCCCGCACCGTATCAAAGCCAAGTACCGCAACCGCCATGGAAACAGTGGAAACCTTCTGGCCCAGGGCATAATAGGCGGAATTGGCAAACTGCAGAACCTTATGGGTGAGGGAGAAATCCTTGAGGATGATCTTGGCCAGATCATCATAATTCGCACTTCTTTTGCTGCTGGTCAGGGCGAGCAACTCCTGCACATGGGCAGACATGGCCGGCAGTTCGCTCATGTTGATCTTAGCGAAAACATCGGCCAGTTTTCCCTTTGAATGCAGGCTGCTGTCGGTCATGAAAGAAATTTTTCTCTTTTGCAATTTATGAGGAGTTCAAACTTTTTAGGACAAACCCAGGTATATGACAGGAAAATACCTGTCATATACCCGGAGCGCCACAGCAAACAGCGGGGAAATGTGCAATCTCACCTCTTGAGTCCGCCGATAGATTGGCAGGCAAACAACTCAAAAACGAGCAGGTGGGGTCATTTACCCCAAAAATGGTTACAGCTGATGGTGCTGCAACCCTTAACTTTGCATGGCATGGACGGCAACGAAATGGCATCATAACTCTTTGCTTCACCATAACAATTACTCATGATTTTTCGCAAAGCCTCCAAAAGGCCCCCATCGTCAAAGGCTTCCATGACTGGACGACTTTTTCCTTACGGCCTTTTCAATTTTCCTGCGGCTGAACCTGTTTGGAAAATAACTAAAAAAGGCCGTATAAGGCAATGATTTTTTCGTACGCCAGGCGCGGTAATCTTTTGATTACTTTCAATTAAATTGCGGTGATGATTTTCCCCGGCGATCTAAGCTATTCTACCTGATTGCGCCTGTTAGCAACAGCACTATTTTCTTGCGGGAACGAGCCCTGTTGCTGCGATAGGGAAGTCCGGGCGGCAATAACATGGTAGATTGGAATGGAAATACGACCCCTTTATTTCTTTTTCGCAATAACCCATATGGCATGGACAATACCGGGAATATAGCCAAGCAAGGTTAATATGAGGTTAATCCAGAAATGTTTTCCGATGCCAACCTGGAGAAACACTCCTAAAGGTGGTAGCAGAACTGCGCAGATAATTTTGATAAGTTCCATAAAATTTTCCTTTCTTGGCGGTTGCAGCCGGGCAATTACAATACGTCATTATCCAACTTGCGGAGTGGTTGAATTATCAGAAATTACAATGAGTTGCATGAATACAACAACACGCAATCCGGCATCCGGAAATCGCCCGGACGCCATAAACACTGGATTGCTCCTGGAATTGATCCAGGATCTACCGGTATGACGATGGGCGATAATGTTATATAATTCACGATTTCAATCTGTTATACAAACTCGGCCGGCCTGCCACCGAAACAGTTCGTCAATCAACCAGGGATTTAAGCTGCTTGCGCTCCAGTTCCGCATTGAATTTGACATGGACCGAGTAGTCACTGAGCACCAGATCACAGCCCTGGACGCCGATGACCACGCCCCGGAGAACGGCATCCGGAAGATTCGTCACCGGAATGATGACTTTAATATGGCGCCCAAGAAGCAGACGGATGTTCTCTTTGTTGGTGATCCGCACGTAAAAGGAAAGCCCCCCCAGGGAGATGTCCGTCATGTCGCCTTTAAAAGCGCTCAAGACCTTTTCCTTGTCATCAACAATCTGCAGCTGGATTTTGCACTCCTTCTTGTAGCGTTCATGAACCCTGCGGTCCATGCCTTTTTTTTTCATTTCGGCATAGATATCGCTGAAACGGTTGTAATAATCGATCAGCTTGGATTCAATGCCGGGTATTTTTTGTTCCAGTCGAGCCAGGCTTTCAAGTTTCAGGACGGAAATGCTGGTCTGCTGCTGGGCGGTGAGTGACACGGTCCAGACCGAGGGGTTGAAGAAATTCTCGCCGACTATCTCGCCCTTGCCCATGTTCTTGAAAAATAATTCTTTTTCGCCGCCGGAATACGTGACTCTGACACTGCCATGGTTGATAAAAAAAAGTTCGTCGTTTTTTGCTCCCTGGGCGACAATGATTTCTTCAGGCTTGTACGTCCGCTCTCCCATCTCGTGATAGAGAGAGTTGAATTCTTCGGAGGAAAGCACCTGGAGGAGATTTGTCCAGACTTCAACATGGTCCTTGCTGATGGCCCCTTTTTTTTCCTGCTCAATGATATCGCCCGATTGGATGATCTCCATCAAGGCCATGGGATCAATTTCATACATTCTCTCCCGCAGCCGCTCCGCGTTACTAAAATCCTTTTTTTTGGCACAAGCGACCACCAGTTCATAAAGCTGTTTTTTGGCGGCTTCGGTATCGCCTTGCGCTGACAGTTGAAAAATCTGCTCTTCCTTGAGGGTGAGCGGATCCTTCTTCTGTGAGCCGCCGGAGGATTCTGCCGGCAGGACAACTGACTGGTGTGATTTTACCAGGTGCAGAACCTTATCAGCCTCCGAGCGGACTTGTTCGCTGACTTCCAGGCTGCCACTCAGGGCCTGCAGGACGGGGACAATTCGGTCGAGGCGGTCCCACTGTCCGGCCACGCTCAGTTTTTCCGCAGTGCCGACTAGACAGGAGGATGATGCGCCGCTTATGTTCTTGTCCACGCTGCGGGTGGCAAGGGCTATCTGTTCAAGGAGTTTGTCAGCTAACTGCTCTTTTTGATTGCTGATAAGGCGGCTGACTGTTTGCGCCACGGCCGCGGTTAGGGCAGGATTCAGCAGGACTT
>Ga0180007_10005414_pt1 | contig 12906 bp, 22 predicted proteins | sample MM_PC_MetaG_FD_121122 | JGI IMG/M metagenome (GOLD analysis project Ga0180007, IMG submission 121122) | Groundwater microbial communities from the Aspo Hard Rock Laboratory (HRL) deep subsurface site, Sweden - MM_PC_MetaG | ecosystem: Environmental > Aquatic > Deep subsurface > Groundwater... | reverse complement strand
CTTTATGGCACCTGGGTGGTTATTTAATTTTACGGGGTAATTATGCTTACTGTCTCACTCTCACGGGAATAAGCCGGTGACACGACAGTGCTGGTTCCCAACCTTGCCGTTGGACGAGCTACGAGCCTGCCAGCCATTGCTGGCACACCAATGCCACCGCGAATGTAGTCATAAATAGATGTCATGGCCCACGGCATTGCCGCGATACCCATGTTCTTGGTGAACTGCCCGCCTACGCGCATATAGTTAAGACCCATACCAAGAGCAGCAAGACCAATACCTAACGGCTTGGTCCACTCGGGTTTATACTGCTCACTGACTATATACGCACCTGCCACTACCGCCGGTGCTCCCAAATCCTCAGCCCATCTAATTGCCATACGACACCTCCTGTAATTTTTTGGGTGCACCCTCAGAAATAAAAGGGAAAGGGGTCGCCTGACCCTCATTTTTCCCGAGGGTGCGACCCCTTTTGTTGCCGTTTCGTTACGGCTCTTATATATTAAGAATAATTATCTATTGTTCTTTTGTCAAGCCCTACCTACAAAGTTGGCGGTCTAAATAATCTGAAAGAAAAGGGAGGCATTGGTAGCATGCTGAAAATGGTTCCCGAACCTGTTTTTCAGGCACCACTCTTACGCCAGAGTCGTTAAAGTAAATCACATCCTCGTAAAGATTACCGACTGTCTCAATAGGAATTAGCTTATCTTTAACCTTTGGATTTGTCGTCTCCAGAATATAATCCCGATCCAGTTTAACATAAGCCCATGCGTGTCCGTCCTGATGGTCAACATTGAGGTTCCCCAAGCAGGCATAAACATTATCGGCGGGTAGCTCTTGTCTGAGCAAAGACGCTAATAAATATGTCCGGTTAGCACAGTTTAGCCGTGGAGAGTGTATGTTTTGGCTGGGTTCTAACCAAGCATCATTTTGCACAAACCTTTTACCGGCTACGTTAGCACTAACCCTCACAAATTGCGTGTACGGTATGCCTGCCACATATCTAAGGCAAGCCCGCACCTTATCTTGTGTCGAAGTTAGCCCGCTAGTTAGCTGGTCGTATTTATTCTGGATTTCAACTGCCGATGGGTCAACCCAGTCAGTTAAAAGCTTCGTTTCGCCGAGTAAAGTCGCCGCTGAATGACCCCCAATTGGTTGATTGTCACTCGGAACTGATGCCTCAATCCCTTCCATTGTCTCGCTCTAATTCCTCTTTTATCCGCTCAACCGCCTCAGTTACCACTTCAAATATCTCAGCGCCTTTATGAATGACATTGGCATATTTCTGCGGCAACTCAATATCAAATTGAGCGCCTAAATTCGTATCCTCTAGCCTTGCCTGAATTCGTAATTTCATCTTTCCCCCGTTATCTGTGTTGCCAACAATATATTGGCCGCACTAGCGATGAAAATACCAGCGAGCACGTAACCTGTCTTAAACCTAGACCAACCTTCTTTTTCGGCCCTTCTACTCAGAAGCAGGCTAGCTACACCTCCCAACATGCCAGTCCCTATCGTCCATAAAGCTAACGCCGTGGGTGTCCCCAACCAGGATTCAGGCTCAGGCTCTTGAGTTATTCCTCTCATTGTTCCTAATCTAAGAGATTATCTTTATTCAAGTTCTTCAAATCTATTATCCACGCTACGAATAATTCATACAAAAACCAAATCACCCCAACAATGAACATAGATATCAATGATTTCATTTCTAGCCTTTCAGCTTTTCTTCAGCTATCCGCGCCAGTCTGAGAGCACCCTCACGGCTGCTTGCAAGGATTGTCGGGCCAAAAAGAACTCCAGCAACTAAGCCAGCCCCTAACCAAAAAAGCCAACTAGGAAGAACAACGCCTTGCGTTACCGCACCATTCTCGCTTCTCATATTTACCTCCTGCTCGGTTACTACTTCACGATGCCCGCAAAAGGGACATTTGACAGTCTGCCCGACATAATTAACTCCTATCGGGTAGCTACACTGAGAACACAGAATATACATGGTTATTTTTAGTCTAAATTAAGTGACCTGCTTTGTCAATAACGCTTAATAAAATAGCTAGGGCTCAAAGCACTACCGGCGGGAGGTAACCTGTCGGTCTGTTGAACAGAGCCCTAGCATAAGAAATAATGATTTAGCCCGCAAAATTTGTCAAGTACAAGAAACTTTCAACAGCCGGCAACATCATACTGAAAAGTTTGCCTTGCCTGGAGGCTTGGTGCCGGACTCCAATTCATCAATATACTGCCTTATCACTCTAAGCGAATCTTCGGTGGTGTCAAAGCCCGAACCTTGAATATCGGTTAATGTCGCCTCTAGAGCTATCAAAGCTCCAAAACTTCCTGAAGTGGTGTGCCCTGACTTTAGCTCATCCCACACGGCATCCGCAATAGTTGCTGGAGTTCCACCACCAACTACCCCGCTAACTTCAGTGTCCAGGTATTTCCCGAAGCTACCGACAGTGGCATGGCCAGCTTGTAACTCATCCCAAATATCTGAAACCAGCGTTCCAAAGCCAGTTAGCGTTCTTGTGCCAACTGCCCAGACAGATGCGGCAGCTATATCATTTAAGTCGTCTAAAGTTGTCTTTGTGCCAGATATGGTAAACCCAGCTTTATCGGTAAGCGCTCTTGTGGCTACAGACCAAATATCAGCGGCGGCATGCGAACTCCTGCTTGAGATAGTAGCATCGATATCATCAACAAGCAGCTTCCCAACTGATCCGACAGTTGTCAATGCACTGGTTAATTTGTCCCAGATGGCTTGAGTGCCGGCAGTAGATAAAGCAAAATCTGTCTTATCCGTTAATGCCCTGGTTGCCACAGCCCAAACATCGGCAGCAGAATGAGAACTTCTGGTAGAGACAGCCACATCAAGGTTACTCAAATCCGCTTTATATTGGTCTGGACTGTCTAAGTCTGCTTGTGCAGTATCTATAGCATCTTTAATAGCTTTGAGTGTTTCGGTTGTCCAGCCAGCACCCTTGATAGCTGTCAGTGTTGCTTCAAGGGCTACGGCGCCAGCGGAGAGATTATCTAGATAGCCCGCTCTGGTTGCTGATAACCTTGCTAAAAGTGCGTCTATTAGTAGGTCAAGCCTTCCGCCATCAGCCCAATCAGTCTGCAACTCATTGGTATCAGCTACTATGTCTTCTATACTTGCAACCTTGTTACTCATTATAACGATGTCATCCCCAACCGCTACATCTTCAGAGAAGGCGTCAGTTGTGAATAGACCCGTTGCTGTGGTATAACCTGTGACTTTTTCCTGTTCCCCCTGCGGAGCAGCCGCAGCTCCACCAGCATCCCGAAGGACATAGGCATACCAGGGAGAGTTTGCGTCCACAAATGCTCCTGCTCCTATACCAGCTAATGTAGAGATTGTAAAGCTAACTCCTGGGTCTGCTGCTGTTACTGTTCCTCTGAAAGATACGCCACTAAGTATAATAAGAGCAGCTGGCAAGAGGTCGGTGATTGCCTTTATAGCGTCTACTACGGTGTCTATTATGTCCTGCTTCGCTTCGGTAGCAGCGTTGTCCGTTCCTCTCATATCTGTGTTCGTAGTGCAGGTGTCTATCGTTCCGTGTATGTCTGCGTCTATATCATAGGTTGAGCCAACTGCCTTTATCCCCTCTCCATCACTAGCAGTAGCGTAAAGCCCATTAGTAGTACCATTTAAGTACAATGCGTAATCTCCTTCTGCATAGATACCGACTGTGGCACCCACCGCTTTGATGCCAAAAGAGGTACCTGCCCCACCTATTGCGTGTAAGCCTGCCCCAGTACCGTTGCCAGTTAATTCCATGGCGTCTTTATCAGTAGCTGTACTCACAGCCTTTATCGCACTATCGTCTGAAGATAAAACCTCTAAAGCTACATCGGTATCACAGTCTAGTTTTAACTTCCGTGCTGATAAGTCCACATCGTCTGTATGACCTGTTCCTAAGAAGACAGACTCTACATTATTAGCAGCGGTGGAACTTCCACTTATTTTAATTACATCCGTGAATCTGTTTTCTATAGAGAAATGAGCCAATACAGCATTTACAGTCTGCCCATCAATAGTTGCTGCTGACAAGACAACGGCATAATCTGCCCCCGTTGCATAGAAAGCGTCTGCACTTAAATCTATCGTGCAAGCGTGTATTCCTGTTAAACTATCAAAGTCCTCCGTATCAGTTACCCCTGCTACGCTTTGAGAAACTCCGTTATCTTTGTAAACACTCACCGTACCATCAACGGTTCGGGTAACACTAGCACCAGCAGATTCATTCGTGCTCCAAAGGAAATATACAGTTTCGTCTTCTTTATAATCACCTAAGTATTGCATTATCCTATTAGCTTCCCTCCAACAAGACCACTATTTACTAATCCCCCATAAACTAAACGCCCTACTGTTACCTCCCCTGCTGGTGCAGTAGCATAGCCAATAAAAAAGAAATCGAGGTCTGTGGTTATTGTTTTGCCCTCTATAATCTGGCTGGCATCACACTCAACAAAAGCCCAGTTATGGTTGGCAGATGTTTGGTCAATATTCTCCGCTGAACCGTTCTTACGTAAGCCATAGTAATAATTCGGCCCCGTTGTTACGCAGTTTACCTCAATAAATCCCATAACAGAGGTAGCAGGTAACGCTGTTAAATCAAGCCAGGTCTGAATGGTGCTTAAACTAACATCAGTTCCGTTGGTGTTAAAGGTAGCCCCATCGGTAATATAGCCAACAAGATAGCAGTTTTGAAGAGCATTCTCACGATATATCTCGCAAATCTGAGAACTATCACAACCGATAATAGCGCCAAAACCGTGTCGTGAGACTACTTCACCAAGCCTATTATCTGTGCTCCCATTCTTACGGATACCAAAGTCTTGGACAAGCCAGGGATGCCCTATTATTTCCCAAATTAACCCAATAGCGTTAGGGCATTCAGAACAATCTACATCTTCCCAATCACCCGCATCTGGTGCTTTGGTATAAGAATTAGTAAAGAAGGTTACACCAGACTTAGTATAGCCAATAAGATAGATGTCAATAGAGGTTGTATCTCCTACATTGGCTTCAAATATCCTATTATCATCTACACCTATGGCTGACCAGCAATGCGTAGCAGGTCTCCGATTCGGTGTCCTGGTATCTGTTGAGCCGTTCTTACGAAGACCGCAAGCATAAGTATTAGATGCGTGAGTATTTACTATATGTGTTAATACACCAGTAGCCCCTTCTGGCACACCAAAGTCAGCACCATTAACATCTTGCCAACCAGTGCTTCCTGGTGTGACTTCAACAGGATCAATCGGGAAGAACGCCTGAGCCACTACTTCACCTTTTGCTTTTCGTTAATCTCTATGAGAGGTCTTTTAAGCTCGGCTCGTATGAGGTTTATTTGCTCCACCTGCATATTCAAACCAAACTCAGCCTCGGTTAGTTGCTGTTCGGGAGTAACTTCTTCGTATAGCCCAGTAGCCTTCGACCACTCTACGTAGCCCTTCCATAAAACAGCTTTTTGAGATTGCTTTTCTTCTGCTGTCAAAAGTTTGTCTGCATAGATATTCATAACAGCAATCTCATACTCGCTGTCTTTTATGAGCTTCTCTCGTTTCTGTTCAGCAGTGAGCAGGTGAGGGCTTTTAGGTCTCCAGATAGTTTCCATAATTCCTCCAGTATTTATATCCCGCTAGCCAAGGCATTTATTCCTTTTTCTTCTCACCGCCTGTCTTTCCAAGAGGTAACTCAGGCAGCGGTCTACTGAATATCTGAGCAAGCCTCATCATAGCAGGTGCTTCGCTTCCTGAAATCTGTGCCCTGCCCAAGAACAACAGAAGATTCTTCAAGTCAGTGTCGGGTACCTCGAATTTTGCCATATTCTTCCTCCTTAGTCTTTAGCTATTATCCTGACATCAGCAGTTTCTCCTGAAGCACACCGAAGGTAAAGATAGCTGATTTTATGTGTCTCGTAATCCGCTTTAAATGTCTCGTTAACTTTCACGGTAGCTTTAGGTCTGCCTAAATCGTTCACCCATACATAAACACTATCGTCTCCGTCATTAAACAGATAAAGTGACTGTGCTGGGTAGTCAACCTTAATTTCCGTTAGCTCGTCTGTAATCGACAGCGGGTTATCAAGGTCCATACCCCAAGTCTGGATAAGCCCATGTGAAGTCCTGTCGTCGAGGTGTTTCCTGATTTTCACCATCTGGCCCAACTGAGCCACCTGCATCAGAAAGCTCATCGGACTCGGGTCTATTCGGGGGTTATCTACCTTATTCCCATCCTCAATAACCTCAAAATTGCCGCCGCCTAAAAGTTTCTGTATCTCTTTAGTGTCCATACCCCTAAAATCCCGATAGCGACTATCATAAGAAGTGCCAGGTTGAAGTGGTTCGTGAGTGTAAAAAGAATAAATAAATTGGTTAGCGTGGTGTTCATGTCTGTGTTGCATGTCTGCTAATCACAAGTTTAGTGGGCAAACCGTCCTCATTCCAATCTATAGCCCATTCTTCCTTGTTGACATACTGCTTTGCCGAGCTACCTGCTGGCATTAACCTCAACGGTTGGCCAACATATCCATTACCGCTAGGCACTGAAGCTGGCAAAAGGGGTGCTTTTCTCATTAAAAACCAGAAGCCAAGCAAGCCCAGCCCAATTAAAATAGCTATTCCAATGCCTTTATTATCCACTACACCGGCACTCCATCATGGCGCCTCTAATTGCGTTCTCCATAGATTTACCAGCTAAATCCATATCAATCTTGCCAGCTACACAATGAGCCAACTCAGTTACCTCTCTTCCGCAATTCCGCTCATTCCCTCTCTTTGTCTTGACTGGTTTCGGCTCTTTGGGCAACAGGCATATTTGCCTTGCCTCCTCTTCATTCCTGGCTTTCTGGCTACAAACTTTGCTCCCAATACAGAAATCTAGCTGGCGTTGTTCTTTGGGCTTACTCCCCTTCATGTAGGGGGACATGCAGCGGTTGTAGCTTGCTCTATCCATAAAGTCCGGCACCTCTATCTGGTAGTGGATAGCAATCAGGACAACCTAAATATTCCTCTGGCGAAATATTATAATGCCTAGCTGCTCTCTGTGTATCATCCAGTGGAATGCCTTTGCCTCTATCTTCCCTTGCCTGCCCAATAGCCCTAGCTTCCACCCGGCGGTTTATATAAATAATTACACCAAGAACGATAGGCAACATTATCAAGCCAGCGATGCCTAAAGCGTTTCCTACAACCTCAGTTTTTGTCATTCTTCTTTCAGCCATTAGCTTTTCCTTTTACCCTTTCCAGCCTCCACTGGTGCCTCTCCAACAGCTTTTGGCGTTCTCTCAATACTATACCTAGCCCCACAACCGGCACAAATCACATCAGCATCAGACTCAGAAATGGGGATAACGGTGTGACAACCAGGGCATTCTGTCTCGCCAGCATCACCTATTCCTGCCGTAATCACTCGGCTGGCAATAGCACCAGCGCCAGCACCAACAGCGCCCTTCGCAGCCAGTATAACTTCACCTACTTTCTCCCCAATGCCAGCTAATAATTCATTCCCTTCTCGCTTAACTTGGATTTCAGCCATAATCTGTGTCTTTTTATCCTCTCGTTCCTCCTCCCACTGCTTCAATTTGAGTTGCCAGTCTCTATCCCGATCAGCCCTCCTATCCCTCATTTCCTCCAGCCTTATCTGAAGGTCCCTATCCATTTCCTTCATTTTAAGGCTAATCTCAGGGGAAAGATGGTCTGTTTCCTTTTTCCCAAATGTCTCCAGTAATTCCTTGGCATCCTTAACCTGCTCGGAAAGCCCCTTACTGGGTCTAATCTTGTCAACCATGTCCAACGCGTCTTGGACTTCCGAAAACTTACTACCACCTAGACCAAGCTCCCCGGCCGCCCTTTTTAATTCGGTAATCTGGTCAACAATAGATTTTTTATCCACGCCTTCCTTAATGCTCTGGCTTAGCTGGTCTATTTTACCGCCCAGTTCCGCCCGCACCGTCTCAATTTCCTTCTCCTGGAGTTGCTTCTGAAGTTCCTCATTTTTCTTTTCTAGTTCTGCCATTCTTTGCTTATCCTCCCCACTTATTTTTTTCTCAAGCTCTCTTTTTTCTGCCTCACTTTTTAGCTCATCGATGCCGTCCTGCCTCTCCTGCCTCCTCCTTTCACTATCAGCACGGCTTTGGTTCATAATCGCCGTTACAGGATCGGTAATTGAACCTTGATTCCCTCTAGGTGCCCCCCAGATTCTTTTTTCGCCCATTTCTTTATTTACCTCCTAATTCCACTAACCCCAAATCCATTCCGCGCCCAACGAAATAGTCCCGAGCACAGGTATCTAGGAATTTCCCCAAAGTTAAACCGTCTCTTGCCTCTGTTGCGGCTATTTCATACAGCGCGATTGTTTTTACGGAAAGGTGAACTTTAAAGGGTAATGTCTCGCCAGCAACTTTCAACCCAGCAAATGTTTCGCTCTCATCAGACCCGCCAGGTGAAGGCTCTATTCTTTTCTCGGCTCTAGGTTGCTGCTCTTGTTCCTGTTGTTCTTCTTCAGCTTGATATGTTTCGGCTTGATTCACCTCGGTTTGCTTCACTTTGGTTTGCTCCACTTCGGCTTCGGGGTCTACTTCGGTTTGTGGCACTATCTCTAACCCCCCTGGGAATTCTGCTTCAGTTTCCCCTCTAGGTTCAGTAAGAATACCGGCAAATCCAGTAACAACCCCTTCTGGCGCTTCTACTACTCCTTTCTCGTAATGTTCTGGCTTGCCAGATTGTTTCCAGGTATGATGATATAAATTCCTAGCTCCAGCTTTTGGAACCAGTGCTTTAACTTTATCACTATGCGGTAGATTGCCTTTAGAGAACAGCTTATATACTGCATCTCTTAATTCCTGTTTACTCAAGTCTGCCATTGCTACTATTTTCTGCTATGATTTCTGCTATTACTCCCTACTCTACTATTATACAGTAGCGTCCAGCAATGTCAACAACAGCAGCAATTGACAGTGGCAGACCTCAAGTGGTAATCTTTAAGCATGGGCAACCTCAGAGATACGCTAATCAACGAGGGCATCAAAATAGGCGCTTATTTTATCAGAAACAGGAAGCCTAAAATCACCACAAGCATCCCGACAATCCAAGATTTAGAGGAACGGTTAAAGGAAGTTTCAGGCCCCGAAATTCCTGAGCAACTTCCTGGGTCGACACTGGAAATTACCACTGAAGGCGTTAGCATTAAAGCTGGTGCGGAAAAGGGGACTGCCTGCAATATCTGCACGATGGAGCATTTTAATGTCACGTCAGGTGCTTTAGCCGAAGCTTTAAGATTTGCTCAGAATGAGGGATTAGGCTCGAAAGAGGCTATCAGGCGCATAAGGCAGGCTAGCCAGGAATTGAACATGGCGGAGCGTATTGACCTTGCTCCGGAGGAAGTTACCAAGTTGCCCGAAGATGAAAAAGAGGTAGCTCATTGGGCATTACCCCAGTCAAGAAACTTGAGGCACAGCATAAACTCAATGATAACCATTGAAGATTTAGAGAAAGCAAGCGCTCAAGCGGCAGATTTAGCAGATGAATTCGCCGAGAAGCTAATAAAATGCAAGCCTAGCGCTGGCCAAAGTCAGGAAAAAATTGACCAAATAATTGACAAAGGCGAAACAAAACCGCTACCACTTGAAATTGAGGCTTTGAAGAAGTTGGTGGAGGAAAAGGGAAAGGAGGTTAATAAGAATGGCAATAGAAATTGAAAGGTATCATGGCATGATAGTGGCCATTGGAGGTATAAACACTAAAACCCCTATGTTACCAGACTGGGATATCTCCTATGTTGAATTCCCACCAGGGCAAATGCACGAATATAGAGACGCGATGGTGAGGGCACACATTTACATAGTCAAGGTTACAGATAGAAGAATTTATTTTGAGCAGTTGTAGATAAGAATGATTGAGGAACTCAACCAGGACAACTTCGCAGAAACTCTCGCTAACACCGATAAAGTCTGTGTTATTGATTTTCGAGCAGACTGGTGTATCCCTTGTAAGAAGATGGATAGTGTGTTAGAGAGCCTTGCCGGACAATATGACGGCAAGGTAAAATTCTTCAAGGTAGATATCGCTAAAAACGGAAAGCTGACTACCGACTTGCAAATTCAGTCAATCCCGACTATTCTATTTTACAAAGACCCTGAGCATACTGATATTCAGCGTGGAACTGCTAAAGAGGAGCAGTTAAAAGAGAAAATAGATGCACTGTTAGGAGGTTAAGTATGAACGAGGCAGAATTAAAAAAACAGTTAGCGGCTTGGATAGACCCAAAGGTTCTCGCTGATACCCTTGTGGACCAAATGGCTGAAGAAGCTGAGCCTGAAGAAATGACACTTGAAAACGCCAAAACTTTTTACTATGATTTTCTGGAGACTGAATTAGCAGATGCTTTAGAAAGGAGTATCCGTTATACCCACCGTAGGGGACCATCAGGTCCCCCACCGGTTCTTACTAAAGATTACCCACGATACCCAGAAACCCCTCTTGAGAAGTGGAAGAAACAAGCCGGGATAAGTGACTAAAGGAGCATGCTATTGTTGGCTATTTTCATAATGCCCCCATTGCCTCATATAGATTTCATGCCCAATATCCTTAAATCCACTGTTCATATTCTCTTTCATAGCCTCTTTGAACATTAAGGCTGATTCTCTTTTAGTGCAGCCTTTCCGTTGGAGTTTTGGTTCAAAGATACAGTTTGACATCATCCACCATACAGGAGCTATTACCCAAGAATATTTATCTGGTTCATACAACGCACTCTTAATCTTGCCGTTATACGAATTATGGCCAGCAATTAAATCATAGCCTTTTTGACCAAATAACTGACCGGCTATCCTTGCCCCAAGTTCTCCATGACGTTTCTTTTCTTCATAGTTATCAAGATAGTCTTTCCCCCAGTGCCCGATATCGTGAAGGAAGATACAGATAAGTTGCCACCAATTAGGCAAATGCTTATAAAGTTCCTTCCAGGCGATAATAACGATGATTGAATGAATAGGAGAATGGCATCCTATTATCACACTAATTGTTCCTTGCTTCATTCACCCTTTAATCTCCTCTAGTTTCTGTCTTTTTCTGATTGCTTTCATAAGTAGTGAGACTTTCCTCAAATCGGCTTATAATTTCGTTTGATAGACCTGCTGGTGGCGTAGGTTTTTGGAAATCTTCAATGCCAACTCCAACATGATAATGGTCAAACCAGTTACGAATCTGCCCATCTGAAATATTTAGGCGCTTCACGCTTTCACAAACGATTTTCCAGCCTTGTGCTAATTTATCATCTCCCATGGGAAGCTCTGATTCTATCTCAGGTGATGGGCCCGAAGCTGAAGGTAACTGGTCGAATGCTTCCACGTTTGCCTTGATATTCGCCAGCTTATTTATGGCATCCTCCAAAGTCTTACCGCTATCTACCCAGTCTTTAACGCTTGCCACGCCTAAAATTGTGTGAACTTCCTCTTTGTTTGTGTAGTCCATCTCGGCTAGCTTTAGCCAGAATTTATTCCAGGCAGGGTCGCCATTTTTAGCAACAAAAGCCGGTGGTAATGTCCCTTCCGGCATTTCCTCAAACTCTACATTGCTGTATGCCCCGGAGAACAATCCAGGGAAGGATTCAACCAGCGCTCTCTTCAATGCTGTTTTCCTGAGCATCAGCGGCTGTTTCGGCTTTTGCCAGAATTGAGTCGGGTGGCCGTCTTTGCCGATTTTCACACACTCGGTTTTGCTTACCGCCATGTAAAAGGGGTGTTCGCGATCCTTTCTGAAAACTCTAGCCCAGCCCCCAACTAGGTTGTCATGCTCTTCATTAGAGACAAAGGCACCTTCCCTCAACTCCAGCTTTCCGGTTGAATCCTTCAAGATTACCCCAGCTTCGTGGCCGTTGTATTCGGGATTTGTTTCACTGGCTTTGAGGTATGCGTCTATCGCAATAACTGTGGCTGCCTTGTCCTTTTCCGAATACTTGATTAGGTAGATTTCCGAGGCAAACGGATTTAAGTTCAAAGACTGGCAGGTGCGTAGAAACACAGCTACTTCCTGGTCTGCCGCCAGCGGGCAAATTAACTGCTTTATATCCCCGAATGTGATAGTCACAGGTTCCCCCCGGTATTGGATAATGACCTCCTTCTCTTTCTTGGCCTTGCTCTTTGTTAACGCTGTCCCTTTCTCTTTCTCCTCTGTCATTTCAAACCTCCTTAATTTCTTCAATTTCACTAGGAGCAAATACATACTCCTTGCCATCTGATAACCGAACATCATACACTTCTTGACCAGCGGGCGAGATATGCTTACCAATTACCTCACCTTGTTCGCCTGAATTAACCCAACGAGCTAGATATACACCAGTTATAACCTCAACAGTAGCGCCAATCCCGTAACTCATTTCAACCTCCTTATTCAACTTTCTGGGGAAGAAAAGAGGGGCTAATTAGATCTGGTGGGCAAGGCAAATCACCAAATAACGAATCAAGAAAGCATTCCCAGCAAAACTTATATTCCCCATCTGTTTTATACTTACCAAATTGACTCTGAACAAATGATTCCCTCCAGTTAGAATCAACTTTGCCTACCTCACCCACACCAAAGTTAAACCTTATAGATACGCCGACAAGAGTGGTGCCGTCATCATCAGTCATACATTTGCCACATCTGACACAAAACTGTTTCTCCACGCTGTAACCTCCTTTTGCAATTTCTGCCATTTCAACCTCCTTTTTTTCTTCTGAAACTTTCGCCTTTAAGCATGATAACCATGCCTTCCGCTAACCTATCTGCAATCCTATCGGGCAATTGAGTTATTGCTAAGTTACTGGTAACGATAAGAGGTTTCTGGTGCTCGTATCTATGGTCCACAATAAAATCCAACTCCTGGCCAGCCCATTCTGTCAG
>Ga0180007_10005413_pt1 | contig 12911 bp, 12 predicted proteins | sample MM_PC_MetaG_FD_121122 | JGI IMG/M metagenome (GOLD analysis project Ga0180007, IMG submission 121122) | Groundwater microbial communities from the Aspo Hard Rock Laboratory (HRL) deep subsurface site, Sweden - MM_PC_MetaG | ecosystem: Environmental > Aquatic > Deep subsurface > Groundwater... | reverse complement strand
CATGATATAATTAGTTGGGAGTTTTGGCTGTATCGCAGCCGTGTCAACGAGAATTGCTGCCACACTAATTGCCACAGGTTCCGCAGCAGCTATAAGCACCCCATCGGTGCCAGTATCAAGCAAGATTGCATTGATATCTGCTCCGTTGTCATTTGCTGTTTGAGAGGTTCCGCTTACTTGAATTGTATCTGTTTGCAAATAATCTGTGGCTGCAGCAGCATGGAGAGAGTCAAAGACATTAGCATTCTGCACCATGAAGTCTACACGCACCGGCAGGCAAACACTATCATCCTGCACTACGACTGTAAGTCTCCCCTCTGTGTCTGTATGAGCAGCAGTGATGGATAGAGAGTAATATCCATCACAACTAGTAAAGGCAATCCATCCCGCAGCAGAAATATCCACCACGGTGGTGGCTCCATGCTTTATAAGCTCAGCCTCGTCTGCACCGCCAAGCGTAATTCCTGTCTCTGGTGTAAGTCCATCTGTCTTGTCAACAAAAGGGCCTATCAACGCAGAAGTAGCTGTATCTGCCTTGAGGTAGCCACCAAACCCGGCAGAGCAAATGCTTGGGACCAAGACAAGAAAGAAAAAAACCAGTATTTTTCTCATACTTCCTCCTAATGATGCATATAGTGATACATAAATACAGGTATGGTAGTAGCTGGAGGAGCCACTCCACCAACCTCAAACGGCCCGACGCTCCATGTGCTCGTCCTTGCTACTCCTGTTATATCTGGGTCTCCATATCCCAACCCCGATGGATCATCAACCCCTCCATTTTCACAATTCCCGCCTGCTGTGAGTGTAAAATTATCTGTTGCGTAGTTAGCCATCTCATTTGCCCAATCACCACCAAATGGAGCAATAGCATGCGTGCCGTCCCCATCGTCAGAGGCACAATAATCTATCGTTCCGCCAACATTCAGAAAATTATCAGGAGTCCCGACATTATCATTAAAGACAACGCAGTTCTTTATTACCTCATTGGAATTACTATTTCCATCAATTCCAATGTAACAGTCTATTGTTGTATTATATACAGCGAGAGAATTTGAGGAACTGTTAGTTATTCCGTCAAAGCTGTTACTAACCCCGGATGCAAATATTATAGTGTTATATATTGTTAGATTTGCATGCGCATCCGCTGTTCTAATTCCTGAACAGTTGCCCGATCCTGACCATTCCCCTTTTATAATACAGTTTGATACCCTTATATCACTATTTACAGTAACATCTCCATCTATAATACCTATCCCTCGTCTGTTATTAGTTGAGGTTTCTACTACATGGATTTGTATGCCATCAATCCTTACAAAATCCTCATTTATAATCAGCATTATATTTGCTACGTCATTATTGTAAAGATAATACTTGCTTGCGTCCCAAACTCCAGCGTGTCTATAGCCAGTGTATGCCTCAACTAGGATATAATTGCTTGCTCCAGTAGTCCAGCCCAGTATGTTGATCGCTGACGCGTCTGGACTACCGCTGGAATTGCGGCATTGGGCAACTGCTATCTCATTGTCAGCAACAAGGTCACCAGAAGTGGTGCCAAGGAGGTCATCTTCCCCCAGATCCAGAGAAATGTAATCCGTGCCACCGCCGCTGTCGGGATCTATGACTTTAGTGACAATGGTAGCAGCAAACGTTCGGTCCGGTGGAATAATTACCCTGGCCCAATACCTGAGCCATTGTTTCCATTCGACCCACTTGCTTATAAGCTCTGATGCCACAATTTCTGCATTTGTGGTACGATCTACAAGGGCAGGGACTAAATCAGTATATGACTTGATCAGCATTCCAGAATTGAGCTGGATCTGATCTGATACTATGAGTTTGGTTTTGTTGAGTCGATAATGGCTCCGGACAGTCTTATATATTGAGTAATTATAGGTTATTTCATATTCAACTAAAAATGACTCGGCATCTACATACGATATGCCAGAATCAGGGAGTAAAATAATCTCTCCTATACTGTAATCAACCTCATAATCGACTCCTTCAATGTAAATCTGGTGGGCATCTTCAATAGTTATAGACCTCTCGACAACATTTTCATTAGACAACTGAAAATAGTAATAGTATGTTACTTCCTCCCCCTGTTCAGTCAGTCTGCGCTTGCTTCCTATGGATAACGTCAAACTTTCGGCGGCGCTCTTTTCTTCAACAAGGAAACGGTAGTGCCGTTGATGATATTTCTTAAATTCCTCAACAGTAGTACCAACCACTCGGACAACAGCATAATTAGGCAACTTGGGACCATTACCAAAGCCTTTATTCGGAACCGGCAGGACGGATATAATATCACCTGCTCGCCTGCCAGCAGTCCCGTCGGTAAGTCGCACCAGAATATCAACGTCCGCAAAAACCGTGCCAACAAACAGACTATAAACTATAGCAAAAAGCGATGTCCGTTTCAGCATTTATTTCCTCAGCCGTTCTATGTTTGCAATGCTCGGGTTCATCGGATCGAGTCTACGCATGATATTTTTGTAAAGATGAACCGCTCTTTGAATCTTCGGGTTTGTTTGAAATCTCATTTGTTGCCGAACTGTACGATCGAATTCTTGTTTTTCGGTATGATCCGGCATTACGGGGTTGCCCCATTTATCTGTTTCTTTCGGATGCATTTGGAAAAAAGCTCGTTTTGGCGGCATTTGGTTGCTTATGAATTCAGCAAGCTTCTTGGATGCCGCATACGCTTTGTTTTTTTGCGCTTCGCTTTGGAAGGGTTGCGGGGCGTGGTCTACAAGCAATTTTTTCTTATCTTTGATAACCTTTTGAAATTCAGCTTCATCGGTAATCTTTGGCCTAGCCCGCTGCCGATCTTCTTTCCACATTTGCTCCAGTTCTTTTATTTCCTTTTTGAGTCCGCCAATCTGGGTCGTAGACAGATGCACCATATCAAAAGCGGATACAGGTTTTTTGTTTTGCTGCATTTAGATTTGCCTCCAGAATTGCCATCCAAGTTAAAGCTATCATAGCAAGCGGTGCTATGTGAAAACAAAAGTTGCCCGTTGCGTTGATTGCTATCATTCCGATTGAAATAAAAACATAACGATTGCCGTTCCATTCCTGGCTTTTTCTACAACCTACAAATAGTCTAATAAGCCAAGAAAAATATAAAATAATAAGTGTTAATGGTATCACGCCCATTTCGGCCCAAACCTGATAATACTCGTTATGGGCTGTCACCCATTTGCTTCCATCAATAGGCATAGGGCCTTTAAACAATACTTTCCAGTGCCCGATTCCCGCTCCCATAAACCAGTGTTGTTTCAATATCTGATATGTCACTCCCCAGACGGCTGCACGCATCGCCAAGGTTTGCGGCGGATAAAATATAATCCATACCGATAACCCCGCAAAGAGCAATATCGAAATCGCTGTATAGTAAGCATTATGACGACTCAATAACCATATTACGAAACCGATTGAAACGCAGGCAATGCCCATATGGGAGTTCGATAGAATCAACCCGGAAATTATCAAGGGGGCCCCCCATTTCCAGCCAAATCGAATAAACGCCGGGAAACAAAAAACATACAGGGCCGATGTTTCATTCGGGTTCGCCATAAGACCAACCGGAACAGGACATCCGAGCCAAAATTCAAATTTCAATACGGGCTGAAGCACCTGCAAATATTGAACGGCAAGATTAATCAAAGCGCCGTAACATAATGCATCCAGCAGATGACCAGAATCAATTTCGAAATGTACCAGAAAAAAATACCATAGAAGACCTATAAAGATCATTCTATGCGCGTCGAGTGACATCGGCCCGTAATGCGGATAAAACATCGATAGGGTAGCCATGCCGAGAAACAGCGAAAAGGGTTTATTATATTTCCAAAGAACGCACATCAGGGACATCGTAAGAGCAAGTTCCATGATTACCATGAAGGATGCTCTTACTTCGCCCTGTTTTACGGGAAATCTGAACACGATTACGAAAAAAAGTAACGATGCGAATACGATCCCCGCGTTAAATTTATTACTGGACGGCTGTATATCGCGCCTCTATCGCACATATTTCCGTTGTTCCGGCGGCTGCCCTGGTATCTGCATTTCCGATAAGAATTGTAACGGCATCTCCTGCCGCTATGCCGGCCAGGGCTGTTGCATCCGCTGTAAGGGTAAGAACCTCATTGCTTACATCGAGAGCGGCAGTTGTGGTTTGCGCCGACCCTACCGATGTTTGGGCGTAGGCTGCGGCATCAAATGTAGTCAGGTTTTTGTTTACCCATAACTCCCAGCTCAATCCGAAACCCGAAGTAGTACCAAGGCTGCTGCTTGTCATAACCCGAAAAGCAAGTCCTGTCGAATAATCAGCAGGTATAAAAATTGTCCAGCCAACGGATGCAGTTTCCGCACTAGTTGCATAAACAACCTTTGGAATGCCATCGGTGGCAGCAGTGGAAACGCCAGGAGCCGTAATTCCGTCGTTCCCGAGCATACCCGTACCTTCAAGCCATGCGGAAAGCAGGTCGATATGGATAGATCGAGTAATATCGGCAATTTCGGTTGAAGTCACCCCACCGGTAACATCGGAAATCCCGCCATCGGCATAAATAATACCGTCTACTTCGGCAGTACCGGACACGAACAGGTCATTATCTCCAGGGGTTACTCCGGCGGTATCGGTTCTATCGCCTATCCATAAGCTTGTCAGGTGGGTAATTCCGTCTGGCTTGGCTGCTATCAGAAGGACCGCTATCGGAATGAGACACAGGCCGGCAAATATTAAAAATCTTTTCTTCATGTGCCACCTCCTATTTTTTTATCGGTTTTACGGACTTCGCTTCCGATAAGTTTTTGGCAATGACCTTCATGGCGCATTCGCCGTTCATGTACCATTGGCAGTCATCCCGACAACGGGGGGCGTCCATTGGACAGTGTTTGTCTATTACTTTCATATTGATTCCTCCTTTGGAGAATTGGAAGGAAGCGGGAATCGCTCCCTTCCATCGTAACTGTTAGCTTACATTGTTAGCCGCTTACAGCATGGCCGTAAATTTCTTGCCATGCGGCCCATCCAGCGGTATACCGTTCGTAAGTGTACCATTTCGCTACCATAGTATCACTGTCGCTGTCCTGCTTGATGCCGTCATCTATTCGATCCCACCATAACAGAAATTTCTTGGACAACTCGGAATCGATAAAGAACCAGTTGTTTAAGTCTGTCAATCGATGCCACACCGCCATATTGTATTTTCCATAATGGAAGTTGCGATTATTGTTGGCAGTCTCGGTTTGTCCTTTCGAATTTACAAGCATCCAACACGACTCTTCCAGGGCTGGCGGAATAAGCAGGGTGTCATAATTAACCTCCAGCAGTTCGCCGCGATCATTGAAGATCGAGGTGTACCCGAGCAACCTGGTAGCTTCGACCGCTGTCGCTGAAAAGGTTGTTGACCCGGCATTGCTTTGAACCGTCATATCTGTAGGGCTGTAGGGATGGGATGCGCTGCATAACGGCAGGCTATCCGGTCCGGCAGTTCCCACGAATGCGCCATTAAATATGGCAGCACCGGTTTTCTCCCTGGTCCTGGCTTTTGATACGGAAAGTTGCCATGGCTGGCGATCGATCTTGCCGAACAAATCGTCGTCCTTCAGTTTTCGTTCGACCTTGATGCCGAGCGCCTTTTCCGGAAATGTAAAGGTCTGGTCATACAGTTGCTCCATGCTATCGTAAGAGATCTGGCCTTCAAACTCCTGAATATCCCCCAGGCCACCGATCCCCGATACGATTTCATAAGCGGCGGCTGATTTCTCCATCCCGAAAATCATAGGAATCATAGACTTGTTAATTCGTTCCTTGTAGTCGTCATCGAAAATTTTGCGAATCCTCGCGTCAAGGAGGTCGCCAAAATTTTCCGAAATCATAATTGTGTCTGGCATTTTGTCACCTCCTATTAACGGTTAGAACCACACCATGCGTTTGGTATGGTTGCCGCGTTGTCGTCGATACAGCCTGAGAACGTAAACTGATGATAAAATCGCGCATTTGCGATGGACAGCCCGTCATGCAGGTCACGGCTAAGTTTTTGTTTCGGAATGCCCGGTGCGGAAATCCACGTGCTAAGACCCTGGATAGGATGCGTCCACAGATTGTCGTCGCATTCACTCAGGATGCCGGTATAGGTTGCATCGAACAGGCACTTGTTGACATGGGGTGGCAAGATTACAAGCAGGTCGTCAGCGGCTACAACTGCTGCCGCTACTGAGGTCGCCACCGTAATAATGCCACCGTTATCGTTGTCGGTAATGTAGTGAAGTTGATTGGCCGCAGGACCGTTCAGGAAGTAAAGCCACCCGCCTATCAGCACATCTGCCGTTGTGATACCATCCCCACACGTTATGGCTGTTGTGGTTCCGGAGTAATTGGTATCGTAGTTATCGGTCCCGGCCCTGTCTGCCCGAGCGTACTCCGCCTCAACAAGCGTGCTCACAAAGCACGGTGCAATCTTCTTGTAAACCGGACCATAGGTTGTTGAATCGGGAAGATAATTGCCGGTTATGCCGACATCCTCTTCCAGAAGGCCACAAACCCGTTCTCCGATAGTGGCAAGTCCACCGAACGTCACGAATGTTCCATGATCAAGGTCGTCGAAATTCATAAACTTCGCCACGGACCCCTTATAGCGTGCAGTCACGCAGTCCGCCGCAAGGCTTCCATTATAGATCATGTCTTTCGGGACGGGCTTAATACCACTCAGCATATCTTGTAAAATACGCATAATTTGTATCTCCTTTATTGTGGTGTCATAGTGAAGCCGTATAGTCTCCACGACCGCATTGCGGGCACCCGTAAGTTACTGTCCAGTTATCTGGGTATTGGGTTTGGGAAACTACGCCTGTTAATGTTGTAAAGACTTTTCCATTGCCCGGCTTGATTTTGTCCCTAGAAAGCTTGCAGGGGAAACCGCACCTTCGGCATTTGACAAAATCCGTGTCTTCATTGCCGCTTGGAATTCGTGTCCTTGCCATAAGGGGAATCCTTTAAATACTGTACTTTGCCCTGATTGCAGGGGAAAGATTGTCGATATATTCCTTCTCGTTTTTGAATATTCCCTTGTCTATATCCCTTTGGGCCTGCTGCTTGAACTGATCGGGTAGTTTCGAGGGACTGATTCGTTTTTGGGGACTTCCGCCTTTCAGCATGTCCAGATTTTTGGGTGCTGTGGTTCGTTTCAACGCCCTGTCAGCAATCGCTTTATTATAGGCAACAAGGGCCGCAATTTTGGGGGGATAGCCCTGGCCGGCAGCTTCTACGGCAATTTTCTTCATTTCCGGGAAAACATCTTTGTAGTAAGGTTGGTTCGAATATGCGATCAGCTCCTTTTCAGTAGAAACAAATTGTCGCTGCGATAGAGTTTGCCTTGCTCTTTCCTGAACTTGTGACATTATATTGAATGCGCCCATAACATCGCCCGAAAATATCCTTTCCTGAAGCTGCTCATTAACCTTTTTTATCATTTCTTCCTGGCTGCCTGCCGGAAAATTCATTTGAGGCTGTGGCTCCGATTGCAGCGCCGGCATCATTTTCTGAATTTCTGGAAGAACCTTTTCCGAAATCTGCCTATCCACAAGCCTTCCCATCCCGGAAAATAGAAACTGTTTTTGTTCGTCAGCGGTCATATCGCTGAACTTTTTCGGTTCGGGTCCTGGACCGGGTTCTGGATCGGGTTCTGGATCGGACAGACTGTCCAAAGGATCTTTGGGTTCTATCGGTTCGTCTACCATAAAAATTACCTCCTAGTTGTTTGGTTGCGGGCAATAAAAAAGGGGCAAAAACGATGATGCGGCACCGCATTGCCCCTTAATTACTCGGTTAAACCGTCACCCTGCTGGCCGGCAGGGTTAGCCCGTTGTTTTATTCTTTTATAACATTGAACGCCTTTGCCAAAAGTTTAGTCTGCCACTGCAATTTGTTTCGCGTATAGCAAAATGGGCATCCGCACTGGATGGAATCTGCTATCAACATAGAATACATACCCCACCTAATATTGTTTTGTATCTCTTCGAAAAACGGTTTCCCGGGGCCTTCCACAAATGCTTTGAATCTCCTGGCCTTGGCTTTCATTTCGGCATTAATTCTTGCCGTGTTTTCGGGCTTGTTCGGGTCCGGGAGTCTTTCCTGCTCCTCATTGAACAGCGTTTTCCATACTATTGCGCCAAGTTCTATTTTGTCGGATTCTTCCAAATTTACATACCTCTCGGCTGATGGGTTCCTCTTCTGACACTTTGTTCTTGGCCGGACATAGGCAGTGCATTCTGATTCTGGGGTACTTGGCCGCCACCTCCCATAGCACCGCCGCCAAGCATCCGCCGAAGCATTTGCATGTTCCCAGCTTCCGAGGCAGGCTCAAAAAAGTTTTCATCAAAGAAACCGGCCTCCTTCGGCATATTACGATTTCTCAAAATATTGCCCCAAATGACGTTCATGATTTTCGGCACATTCGGATTCTGCATAGAACCGACAATCTGCATAAGTTGAATGTCCTGCATAATTTCGGTTTCCTTCTGGTGTTCCAGCTTTACGGAAGCAGCAGCGGGAATGTATTTATAAGTTTCCTCCCAATCGGAATATTGAAACTGACTGCCGAGAATAGTCTGAAACGTAAGGGGATGCGCGAACATCTTGGCAAATTTCACGTCCATCTGCGCGGACGGTATCAGACCAGTCACCTCGATCATTTTAAGTATAAAATCCAGCTTTCCAGCGGTCATTTGAGCGTTCAGGACATTCGTGGTCGCAGTTTTCTCCCGGCCCATGCCCTGCATCGAATTCGTCACGGTGGACACCTGGATCTCGTTATCGAGTAAGGCGTGTTTTTGCCATGCATCGCGGGTAATATTAGATGGTTCCTTGAAATGTATGGAGTCTGCCGGAGAGCCTCCTACAAGCCACCGCTGGTGAGGAGCGTACACCATAGTATCCCAATCCCACAAGGCGAATTTATTCACTATAACTGGCGGCATAAGATTCTGCCATATCTCATCGAACATGGCGTTTATGTTATCGTTGACCGCCACCTGCAAATCTTTGATGGGTTCTATCAGGCCAATCGAATTCCATCGCTCAGAATCCAGAAAAATATGCACATCGATATAATTAATGCACTCGTAGGGATTTGGTTCAAACCGGATAAGGATATCTTTTTGCTCTCCCGAACTGCCCAATCTTGCAACGGTTGCAATCATGTTAATCATCTCTATATCATCATTTCCGTAAATATCGTCCTTATCGAATACGGGCTCATACCCGCCTTTCGTTTCCTTCACTGGAAGAATCCCTACTCTTTCATACACCTCTATGTCGGCGTAGATATCGGAATCGGGCACGTTTTCCTGACCGGGCACTTCATGAGCCTTGCGCGTTTCGGAATCGGTCGTGTTCAATTTCGGATTTATTTCACCGAGGTTCATATAAAGCCCAGATCGATACAGGAAATCCAGATCGACCATTTCCCTGTGAATGACAAACCGCCCACGACTGATGCTTTCACCGGGTTTAAGGTTCCAGTCGAATACGATATCCTTGTTGTTGATCGGAGTATTGAGGGGCCAATCTTCGACAGGAAAAGTGTGTTCAATTTCAATGGTATGTAGTTCCGTCTGGACATTCGCCCCAGTCTCATCCTGCAGGGGAATATCAACTTGGCGGGTTTCGGTTTCGGTTTTAAGTTTCTGATTCCATGTTTTTTTCATAATCCCGACACCGTTCAGAAGTGCCCGAAGCACCCACATTACGATAACGGAAAAATAAGGCGTATGGTTAGTCCCAGGGGGCGCCTGCATGGTATGCCAGAATTCGAGTATCTCTTGCCGCTCCCAAGACCCCTGTTGGTTGTATGATTTAACGCCTATTATGGGTGTCGCGCCGAATATCTTTTGGGTAAGATAGGGAATCGCGGTCGATACCGCCTGAAAGACTTTATTTATGACAACGTTGCTTTGCCAGTCGTAATCTTTCTTGGGCCTTTCGCCGTGCAACATGGCATAGATATCGTCATACATTACGTTCAGATCGTCAACATAGGTTTTGCCTTTTTCCCATTCGGTGCGAATTTGCTTGCAAAGCTGCTCTTCCCAATTCAGGAGGGTCTTTCGTGAAGCATCAGCAGGTTTGTTTTCGCTGTAATCAGGACTCATTTTTTCTTCCTTTTAGTCCAGCCACCACCTTTTTTCTTCTTGATACCGGTAGATTTCACGCAAACCGCCCACGACGATTTCACACCCTTCTTGCGGGCCTTCTTAACTCATCTATCCAATTTAGCGGGCATTTCAATTCACCTTCACTTTCAATTCAGGAACTATAATCTGGCTTTGTTTTTGTTGCTTTATACGATCTAGGACCGCCCTTTCGGCCTTGTTCATAACGTGGCGGTATAATACGATAAATTGCTCATCAATCGGACCGGATATTTCAACACTGTCGTCAGCAAAAAGCTTAATGGAGTATTCCGCAATGACTTTTTTACGAACATTTTTCTCTATCTTTTTTATCATATTGCTCATATATTCCTTCGCACAAGTTCCCGAAGCAAGAAAACGGAATACTCCTCGTCGAATTTGCATTTCACCATAAAGAACAGCAGAATCTTTTTATATTTTCGCCGTTTCGCCCAAAATTGCAACATTTTTTTTATTTCATCGTTCATATCAGGGTGGCCGATGAATGTGCGGGTGTGGCTATCATGATATTCCCGATCATGGTTTACGGTCTTGTTTCCAGAAACATATACGTTTTTACCTATCATATTAACGTCCCGTAATGCTTTTGTTTGTTCTTTTCGCCTGCCGGGCCGGGTTGTTAATAAAATGAGAAGCATAAAGCAAACGATGGTCTTTTGCTAGACATTCCAAAACCATATTATCATGCGAAAATCTTTGTTGCGGCTGTCCTTTCGGATCGTTCACCGCTTTTGTCTGGCTGGTAACAAACTCGCCATAACGCCACATCATCAGGCTTTTATGAAATTTCGGGCAGGTGTGCATAATCCATAATGTCGGCAGGTGGCGCACCTTCCCGTGTTCGGTAATCAGGTTGTTGAACGGTTTGCCGCACCGGACAGCGTTCTTGAATCTTTTGGCGACTTCATTCCTTCCCTTAGTATCCTTGGTGTCCCATGCTTCCCAAAAAGCAGCCGTACCTATTCCGGTATCATCGTGAATTGTTTTAAAATACCTAGTCAGGTCGTCCGTGGTGGAAAACAAGGTGTTCGCCTGTTTCTTTTTTGCCAGCGGGTCTATCAGGTTCAGGGTGTAGATGTAATCCCCCGATTTCCTGATAATCGCATTTGCGATATCCCAGGTATTATAGGCATGCGGACCGTCTATGGCGGGATGAAATTCCTGCCAGAGAAACCATTCGTCGTCGGGAGATGCGGAAACCCATCCGATACTCCATGGAGTTCGTGATTCGTGATAATCGATTCCCCGGCAGTGTATCCAATTGTAAGGCACGCCGTTCGGAAAATATCTGTCCATGGAGATGTAGCAAATAACAGGATCGTATGTTTTATGCACCTTGCCCGAAATAGCCTTAAACACGCCGTATCGTCTCAGGGCCAGTTCGTCAGGATCGACAATATCTTCGAAAAGTCGGTTTATCGTATCTTGTTCCAGAATGGGATTGTCATCGGTTGCCATTTGAATGCAGGCGATATTCGCGCCCCTGTTCGGCCAGGATTCCTCGGGCAAGCCGAATTTGTCCTGAATAGTTTTGGTACGATAAATATAGGAGGCCCTAGTCCAAACATCATCATAACAATAACTAAGCGCATTGATAGGAGTCAACGAAAAAACTTCGTCTCCCCCTTCAGCAAAAAGTCGCATCTTGCATTCTTCCCTGTGGCCCTTCGGGGTTTCTTCATCATGCCATACCGATGATAGTTGAATCTTTCCCACGTCCTGAAGCTCCTGCTTACTGGATCGAAACTCAAATATCGTTTTCGGACTGCTTAATCCGAGCGGACGACGCACTACAAGATTTTTAGACCGGGCGGTAATATCCTTCTCAATCATCTCCGGAGGCAGAAATCTTTTCAACTCTAAATATTGCGTGTTATCCTGTTCTTCTTCGCTATCGTTTTCCGGCAAGCTGGAACTCATACAACGCACCTTGCGGGCGAGTATGTTCTTGTCGGGCACCAAATGAATACCGAGAACGCGGAGAATGTAGTGAAACGCCACGGACGCTGTTTTACCAGCCTGGTTGCCTGAAAACAATCCTATCGTCTTGTGCGGTGCCTGCCGGAGAAAATTCGTGATCTCCGTCTGCTGGAACTTAATGAAATAAATCCATTTGTTCAACCGTTCTTCCATAGATGCGTAATCAAGCTTCACATCGGACGGCTGAAGGATTTCTTTAGGTTTTGTTTCTTTTTCTTCTTTCTTGTTCACAAATTTCCTTATCTTCACTCGCCATTGGTTTCCATGTTCTCCCTCCTGCATTTTTCTTCATGCTTCATCAAACCCAATTTCGTGCCACAATCCCTCCTGCACCCAGGTACGGAACAAATAAAACGCTTATCTTCCTTCTGCTCCGTCAACATAGCCCGAACGTCAAGATTGTTCCTAAATCTTTTGGATACAAAAACACCCCCGCAAGAAAAGCATCCGAGCAAACCCGCATCCAAATTAATATTGATGAAATTGACGTTAATCATCGAACACTTCGGGCATTTCTCACTGGCAAATGTCTCGTCAAACCGGCTTGCTATCGTGACTTTCTTCATAATTAAAACCACGCCTGCCGGGGATAACCCGCCTGCCCCTGATTTCTCATATTCGTAAACGCTATTGGATCGAAATTCTGTCTAGGTGGCGGGAATGGCAAAGCCGTTTTATTCCAGGCGGGCAACCGACTTCGGCCTGTTCCATAAACCGGCTGTGTTATG
>Ga0180007_10005412_pt1 | contig 12914 bp, 12 predicted proteins | sample MM_PC_MetaG_FD_121122 | JGI IMG/M metagenome (GOLD analysis project Ga0180007, IMG submission 121122) | Groundwater microbial communities from the Aspo Hard Rock Laboratory (HRL) deep subsurface site, Sweden - MM_PC_MetaG | ecosystem: Environmental > Aquatic > Deep subsurface > Groundwater... | reverse complement strand
TAGCATTTTCGTTGATTCTGATGACGATAGTAGCCTCAGCTACTTGAGGAAGAAGAAGCAAAGAAAATGCATAAAAGATGCCATAAGTAGCCATTGCCCTTATTTCGCGACAAGTCTAATATCAATCTTTCTTTACAAATCACCAACTGCCCCTACCCGTTAATATCCAGTCCCAAATAGTACGAGCAACCTGGGCGGCCTCGCGACTGCCCTCTTTGTACGGCGCTTGATCGGTGCTCTCAACCAGTACAGTGATGACTATCTTCTTCGGCAGGTTTTTGGAGGTGATTCGCCCCAACCAGTCTTGTCGGAGATCCAACAACTCCTGTTTGATTTGAGCTTGGTCTTTGCTCAAACCGTCCGATACCGGCTTGGGGGTTTGACTTAAATCCAAAGCGCTGGCTGTCGATCGAGGGGTTTGATCAATTCGATCAAGACTCAATGAACTGGCCATAGTAAACCAGGCGTGAGTTTTTCTAGCTCCTTTTTCGTTAGCTGGACCAAACTCAGCCGTACCGGTTTTACAGGCTACTCCCCCTTTATCCAAAGCTGTTAATGAATTTTGATCTAGAGCAGAACCGGATTCAATAGGAGGATTAAACTCAAAAAAAAGCGAGGCTGTGCCTCCCGCAGAGCAAGCCCCCAACATACCCCGGCGCACCAACTCTAAATGATTGGGGTCAAGATTGAGGCTAAAGCAGTGACTGGCATCAGTTTTAAGAAGCAAAGATGGCCGACAAAGATCACCCCCATTGATAATGGTTTGGGTTAGTTGAGCTACTTGAATCGGCGTCACCAAGACATCACCCTGACCAATACCTAGGTGGTAAGTGTTGCCCAAATACCAGCGTTCACCCTGGGTTTCTTCTTTCCAGGCTGGGTTAGGAATCAGACCAGTCGCCTCGCCCCCAATCTCAACCCCGGTCGCTTGGTTCAATCCCAGACGCTGGGCCATCTGGGCAATAGTATCGGGACCAGTCCATTCAGCGGCTTTATAAAAATAGATGTCGTTACTCCGAGTAATGGCTCTAACCAGTTGAATCGGTCCATCAGTTCTACCTAGTGAAGAATACAGCCAGTTTGAAAACGAGAACTCACCCACGTTTAAAACTCCTTCATCCACTACGGTAGTCTGCTCATCTATATCACCTGACTCTAAACCTGCCAACGCCGTGACTAATTTAAAGATTGATCCTGGTGGATAAGCTCCTGATACGGCTCGATTAAATAACCGACGACTGGCATCATTAAACAGAGTCTCAATTGCCTGCTGATGTTCTTGATCTCCACTGTCATGAGGCAAAGTTAGTAAATTGGGATCAAAACCAGGACTGCTGATCAAGCTTAAAATCTGACCTGTTTGAGCATCTTCAATCACTACGGCTCCGGGTTGACCCCGCATAGCCAACTCGGCGACTCGGGATAAATATGGATCTAAACTGCTAGAGATAACTTGACCGGGTCGAGCCGGCTGGGCAAAGATAATCCGTTGTCTCTGCCCCAAAGCATTGATTTCAAACTCGTTAAAGCCGGCTCGACCCTGCAATAGGTCATCCCAAACTTTTTCCAAACCCGATTTACCAACTTGATCTGATGATCTTAATTGATCATCAGTTTCAAGATCTGTGACGGTCACCGGTCCAACAAAACCCAAAACATGAGCTAAGGCACTGGACCAGGGGTAACTCCGATACAGCTCAAACTCAACTTGAGCGCTGGCAGTGGCCATCCAAGCCAATGCTTGATTTTCATCAATTTTCAAGAGAGGAGCGTACAAGGCTTGAGTGTTATCTTTAATCTGGTACTGGCGATTATTTAAAACCAACGGCTGACCATACCGATCCAAGATCACTCCTCTTTCAGGCGGTACCCGCCATCTAAATAAGCGATTGTCGTTGGCCAATTCTTGAAACTGGGCACCTCGAACTATTTGTAAATCAATCAGTCGCACTAAAAACAAACTAAATACGGCTATTACTACCAACCGAGCTACGATCAAACGCCGAGTTGTTTGTTGATATGGCATATTGTCATCCTCGCACCGTGTCATCCTCCCCACGCTAGCGAGGAACGACGACCCAACCACCAGCTTGTTACTCCCAAACAGACCACCAGTAACCACCAACCAAAGTAATTAATATTCATTTGATTTAACCAACAAATCAGACCACTACCCAAAATCACTCCCAGTCCCAACCAAAGTTTTGTCCGTCCAGAAAACTGTTGAACCAACAAAGATAGTCCGGCCACTATCAAACTAGCCAAACCAAAGCTCAAGTTAAAAGTTATGGCTAAACAAATATCCACTACTACCAATGTCAACCAAAATCTCAAACCTGTTTTGAGCTTAGAAATAAACAAACTAAACAGCCAGAGACCAATCAGGGGTGGCCCAAACACCCGCTCAACCATTAGCACTCCCAAAATAACTATTGTGCCAGTTATCCAAATCAGATTTTCTATCAATTTAGTCATAAACTGCCACCAAAGATACTTGATAAAAATCTTGCAACTGGTCAATTCTAGCTGTTTGGACTGCATCAGTTGGTAAAGTTAGAATGGCCGAAATCACACCAATTAATTCCTGGGCTGGCACACCAGGTTGACCTACGGATAGAATTTTTTGACCAATTTTTAACTGGTTAATTTGAGGTGAATCTGTGAAAACTAAGTGATTACCTAAACCTTTAACCAAACCCTGACCTTCGCCCGCAACTTCAGCCAAAATTGGTTCAGATTGACGACTGGTTAACAGTTCAACTTGACTAACTCGAGCCGAAACCTGACTAATTCGCCCCAACCAAACTCCATCTAAACTTGCCACCAACATACCAGGTCGAACTCCATCTTCTCGACCTATATTAATCATGGGTTGAGCATATGAGGCCAGTGGTTGAGCCAAAAGTGGTGATTTATCACTCAATTGTTCATTTTTAACTAAACCTAAAGCTGTACGCAGAGCTTCATTTTCTGTTTTCAAAGCATCTAATTGATTAATGCTCGCCAATTCCAATCCCAATGCCTGCCTCATCAGAGCTAACTGTCTAATTTGATTTGGCCAAGTCACTAAGCGTTTTGACATTTCTATGAGATTAATTATCGGCTGATCAACTCGATTCACAACTGGCATGAGACTACTTTCCAGTTTTAATCTCAAGACTTGAGATCCAGAAAAATCCAAGACAGCCCCCAATAACACCAATAGTCCCAAACCCCACCATTTGGTTAATTGATGAATATTTTTCATTTGCCTGTTAGTTCTCCTTGCTTGACTGATTGAACTAACATTCTCAGTCCAAAAATGGCATCCAGTTCCGGGTTTGGGGTTAACCGCACACTGTACCTAAGTTGTTCAGACAATCTGGCATCTAAACCCATCAGTTGACTGCCTCCTCCACAGAGCCACAAGCCAGCATCCAACAAACTACCAGTCAAATTAGAAGGCGCTTGACTCAAAAACAACTTAATTTCTTCAATTAACTCATCTACCAAAGCACTCACAGCCGGAGAGATGAGTTTGGCATCAATCACGGTCGTCATGCCCACTTGGCGGACAATGTCTTTACCCCGCACAGTGGTTCTAGTTGATGAAACAGGTTTTTTGCCTGGCAAAAAGACCATCTCTCTTTTGAGTTGCTCAGCCGTTTGCCAGCTAATAGCAGACTTAAACAGTGACCAAACCTGTTTTTGGATCAATTCAGTTACATTCATCCCGCCCCACTCAATGACTGTGGCCATCACCACTTGACCTGCGACTAATAAACTCATTTCTGTGGTTTGACCACCGATATCAATAATGCAAACAGGTTGACTAGTTTCAGCTTCAGATTGAATCGAGCTCCAGATGGCTCGCGGTCTTTTGACCGCTCGCCACTTGCCTGCCCAAACTGATCGGACCACCCCCATCAGTCGATCTTTTTCAACTGCTCCAACATTAGCTTGAGTCAACACATATCCAGAACCACCCAACCATGACCGCCACCAAACTTGGGGCAAGTACTGGCGATCAATCGCCATCAGAAATAACTTAGCTTGTGCCTGATTGGTGACTCGACCCAACTCAACTGGAAAAACATGCTGGAGTGGTGCCGGAACTTTACCCAACAATTCATAGGCTTTTTGACCAATAAACTGGGGCTGTCCATCGTTGAGTACCAAGCAACTGGGTTCCACAAAAACGGCATTTTCTCCGCTAAAAATCCGCGTCTGGCAAGATCCAAAGTCAATATAGAGTGACGGTCGTGACATCATCCCTAGTCTATCATGCCCATTTGTCATCCTCCCCGCCTGGGCGGGGAGAATAGACTTGTCGCGAAATAAGGGCAATGGCTACTTATGGCATCTTTTATGCATTTTCATTGAATTGCATTCAGTGTCTTAGCCAAACTTAGCCATAGATTGCTGGTCAACTGTTGTTCGGCTGATTCGACTTGTTTGAGTTTTTCTGGATCGCTTGCCAGTCGCTCTTTCATACCGGCAATTCTTTCCTTGACCATATCTGCTTTTAACTCCAGAGCTTTTTCTAGCATGATTTCTTCAAGATCAGGAATCAGTTTTTCCAAAAAGACCACAATTTCTTCTTGATCTTCAATGGCTTTACCCTGGGTTTTGTCCGTCATCTGTTTTAACTCGTCTGATTCTTGTTTGGTCAATAATAACTGGACATCATTTTCCAAAAAATCTTCCCAAATTACCTGTTGCAGTTCATCAAGAAACGACTCTCTTTGCTCTGCAGTGGCTTCATCTTCCTTTACGCCCAGCAAGAAGAAAATGTTTTGATCTGCCAACTTTTCTGAAGCTTCTGTCACCTGCGGAAACAATGCGGGTGTGGCAGGCATTGGATCCTCATTTGGTGTGAGGGACGATTGAGATGTCTTGGGCATAGGATCAATATTGGGTTCTGGAAAAGTTGCAGGTGGAGTCATAGATAGAGTGACTGGTGAGTCCATTGTAGAAGTAACTGGAGGATCTATAGGTGAATCCATAGAAGGAGTAACGGGCAGAGTCACATCGGGAGTAACTGGTGTCGCGATTGGCATTTGGGGTGGTTTAGAAATTAAATCATCCGCTACTGGAGGTTGGGGATCTGGCGGCACAACAGGCATTTGGGGTGGTTTAGAAATTAAATCATCCGCTACTGGAGGTTGGGGATCTGGCGGCACAACAGGCATTTGGGGTGGTTCAGTAATTAAATCATCCTCATCAATTGATGATTGGGGAGCTGGTGGCAAAATGGGTGATTGAGGTTCGTCAGGAGCCAAATCGTCATCTTTGGGTGGCTGATAATCATTCACATATGAGTTGATAGGGGTAGTTGGATCTGTCATATTGTTCTCCTTTTTGTATCTCCCAGCATAACATGAAAATGAGTCATTAAGAAATAGGCGGGTCATACCCCAAACTTGAGAAATACAAAACTCACGGATACGTTCGCACCATTAGATAGTTCAATTTATAGTTTTAGTGCTCACTCGACTCGCTCAACTCCAAAACCTAAAGCTACATTTGGATAAAGTGTGTTGATCTCGTACGCTCCGTTTGTTTTGATTTCTCAAGTTTACTTTAGTTGTAAATACTAAAAGTTAATAATTGGCTTTACAAATCAATTTAGTAAAAAACTCTTAGATAAATTTGTGCGCTCTGCAAATCAAGATTAAAAAGTTTGGTGTAATTATAATCAATTTATTGTTTTAGTGATGACTCGACTCACTTAACCCAACAAATCAGTAGTGAACAACCATCAACTTTAATTTGTACGTTACAATAGATCTATAGAAACCTAGATACTTTGATGTCCCAATCCACCTCTCCCACCAATCACCTAATCGATCGCCTCATCCTAGGTACAATTCTTTTTGGTCTGGCCACCACCCCTTTTATTTACTCCTTCTCCACCAGTGAGCTATTTGAGTTTAACAAGATGATCTGGGTCTATGGTCTAACTGTTGCCTTAGCAGGTCTATGGCTAATCAAAGCAGTTTTGACCCGCCACTTAACCATTGCCAGAACTCCCTTGGACATTCCCTTGGGCCTGTTCTTAATCTCTCAGGTTTTGGCCACCATTTTTTCCATTCACCCCAGAACTTCACTCCTGGGTTACTACACCAGATTCAACGGCGGGCTAATCTCGACTTTTGCTTACACACTTTGGTACTACGCCATCGTGACTCACATCAAAAAATCCCAAATTAAATTAGTCATTCTGACTCTGCTGATTAGCTCACTTTTTGCCAGCTGGTACGCCATACCCGAACACTTCAGTCGATCTTTTAGTTGTGTCAAGGCGGGGTCTGGTTTTAACACCCTATGTTGGAGCGAAAATACCAATCCCAAGTACCGAGTCTTTGGCACTTTCGGTCAACCTAATTGGCTAGCCGCCTATTTAATCATGTTAATTCCCCTAACTATTTATCAAATCCAAAATAGTAAATACAAATCATATTTGCCTCGTTTAGCCTGGATAGGTCTGTTAGCATCTTTGATTGCCACCGAGTTATTCACCAAATCCAGGTCTGGCTTTTTAGGTTTAATCATCGCGCTGGTTGTCTCCGGCTTGTTTTATCTTATGCAATACTATCGAGCGCGAGCTGTGCGCTTGCCGGTTTATCAAATCAAGACCCACCCACCCAACTGCCAAACTTGTCATCAAAAAAAAACCTGGCTGACCTTTCTGGTTGGCTGGTCTATTCCCCTCGTCATTTTGTTGGTGATGTTGATTTTTGGCACCCCTTTTTCCCCCAGCTTCTCTGGTTTGATCTCATCCATCTCTGGTCAAACGCCTGTCACCGCTCCTACCAGCTTTACCACCGAACCAACCGAAATCGGTGGCACCGAATCGGGCGAGATTCGCAAAATCGTCTGGTCCGGAGCCCTCAAAGTTTGGCAAAGATATCCTTGGTTTGGTTCGGGCGTGGAAACCTTTGCTTATAGCTACTATCTGGATCGACCTCAAGCCCACAACTTAGTCTCCGAATGGGATTTTTTGTACAACAAAGCCCACAACGAATTTCTCAACTACTTAGCCACCACTGGTCTAATTGGATTTTTGAGCTACCTTCTACTACTGGCTTCTGCCAGCTGGATAGCCATCAAGGTCTATTTTAAATCAAACACAACTCCTCAAGCTCAAAACGGCCAGTTAGCTGGCGCCCTGCTGGCTGGTCTGACTGGTTTGTCTGTGACCAACTTTTTTGGTTTTTCTACTGTCACCGTTTCTCTGCTGATGTTTGTCTGGTTGGGTCTAATTTCCCTGCTGGCTATCCCACCTCAAACCCCCCTCAATCCCTTAACCAAAACCAACATTTGGCAACAACTGCTAGTCTGTTTATGCTCAATTCTGATGTTCCTGGGCCTTAGTCAAGTTTCAAGATCATGGCATGCCGATCAAGATTACGCCACAGCCACTGCCCTGTTTAAAGAGAAACACACCCAAGCTACCACTGATCTAGAAATTGAACAACAAAATCAACTAGCTATTGATACTCTGCTTAAAGCCATTCAAGCCTCACCCAGTGAAGCTCTCTACTATAATAAATTATCAGAAGAGTACTCCAGCCTAGCTCTTGAAGCCACTCAAGCAGGTCAGTCAGAACTGACTCAGACTTTAATTGAGGCTAGTATTGCGTCCAGCGACATCACTTTAGAACTAAATCCAGTTAATTTAAATTTTTATAAAAGCCGAGTTAGAGTTTTTGCCAATCTGGCTCAAATTGATAACAAATACTTAGAAGTCGTCAGACAAACTTTGTTGTCTGCCATCAGACTTGCCCCAACTGATCCAAAGTTAACTTATAATTTAGCCCAAGTTAAAGTATCAATGAATAACCTACCAAAAGCTTTAGATTGGTATCGCCAAACTCTTAAACTTAAACCAGATTATATTCAAGCTCATTTGGCTTACGCTCTAACACTTGAAAAAGTTGGTGATTACGCACAATCATGGCGAGAAATTGAACAGCTTGAGCTTGTGATTGGTGACAATCCTGAACTCCAAGCTCTCAAGGCTCGCCTCCAAGTTGAATCTAACTCTCAATAATTGGCGCGATTTTTGGCGCGATTATGGCGCGATTCATGATATAATGGTTAATGTGTATCAGCCAAAATTCACCATTACCTCTAGCATTAATAGCAAAATTGCCGAGATTGAAAAAATTAGAACTTTAGTTGATCAAAACAAGATTTTGCCTCAACAAGAGTTGGTTCTTAGACAACGGGCCGCCATTGAAGCAGTTTATAGTTCTACATCTATTGAAAACAATTCTTTGGACAAAAAACAGGTTGAGGCTGTAGCCAGAGGTAAACAAATTCGAGCCAATGAACAGGACGTGATCGAAGTTCAAAACTACTTTCAAGCCTGGAAGTGGCTGGGCCTAAGATCGAAGCAAAAATCAGCTATCACAACCAAAGATGTACTTAAGGTTCAAGGCATCATGATGAAAAGCCTGCTTAACCGGAACAAAGTTGGCAAGTATCGGCCTGGGCCAATTTATGTCGTGGATGGCGCTGGCCGATTGCTGTATCAGGGTCCAAAATCCGGTCAACTTCCCTTGTTACTCCAAGAGTTACTTGATTGGCTGGAAGTTGAACAGCAGTTACATCCGGTTTTAAAAGCCGGTATTTTCCACTATGAATTTGTGTCGATTCACCCCTTTAGCGATGGTAACGGTCGGACCACTAGAATTTTAACTCTATTAACTCTCTGGTTACATCAATATGATTTCAAACAAGCCCTCGTACCAGATAGCTACTACTGGCAACATCGAAACCATTACTACAACGCCCTCAATAATGCAAAAAGCTATCAGAAACAGCGCTCGGCAGATCTCACCAGCTGGTTGGAATTTTTCACAGCTGGGTTTTTATTTGAAGCAGAAGAGTTATTAAGACAAATTTCTTTGGTCGAAATCTCCGGAGATGTTGATGTACCCCTGCGATTAACCAGTGATCAACTGGAGTTACTCGACTTCTGCCAACAACTGGGCAAAATATCCTTACAAGATGTGGTTGATATTTTGCATGTTGCCAGGCGAACAGCCCAAAGAAGACTGGCAGAATTAGTCAAAATTAAACTACTGGTCAAGAAATCTGCCGGGCCTGCCACTTTCTATGTGATTAAGCGTGCCGTAAAATTAGCTTAATCTCATCCAGTTGTGATTTAATTAGTCTGTGCGATAGGTAAAGTATGACAACTTTCTGTCGTTTCTTCATACTAAAATTCATCTTTCTTACTCAACCTAAACTTAAGCTAATATCAACTCTTTGGAATACCATCGTCTTCCTCATGCAATCGTCCAACTATTCCAATTCCATCGACAATAAGTTCAACAGGGGCAGCTATTGTTTCCCAAAAAGCTACCGAGAAAACCATACCAAAACCTAGCAGAAAATAAATAAGATTTAAAAAATAATCAAACTGAGAATATTCACCTTTGGTGACTCCAATTCTCGCCATTTCAGCAAGAACCTCGTTAAGCGCATCTTTCGTCATTCCGTAAGTGCAACTTCTAGGTTTAAATTTTTCCATTTTAAATTTTTCCATTCCATATTTATAAATTGCATGTAATTATATACCAACGAACTTAGGTTCACAACCGATAGTATTAGCCTGTTAGCCTAAAGCGAAAATGTCCCCTTTCTGCAAAGTAGAAATGTCCTTTTTTTGAAAATAAGTCTCCATAATAAAACTTATTACTAAGCAAATTGAAAGGAGACTCATGATAAATGGTAGACTTGGCGCGATTATTGGCGCAAGGATGACACACCATCAGGAACCGTTTTCTATATTCCGTTACAAGTTATAAAAACAGGATATATAGTTCGTGCAAAACAAATTCGATGAATTTTGGGGATCACAAATGTGGTAAATTTGATTTGCGGGCACTATAATAGAAACATGAAAATAATAACTGTTCCCCACCAGGCCTTGAGAACTCAAGCTCTGCCTGTGATACAAGTGGACAAAAAACTCCGACAGTTGATGAAAGATCTGGCCCAAACCTTGCAAAAAGCCCACCATCCCAAAGGTGTGGGTTTGGCCGCTCCTCAAATCGATAAAAAATGGCGGATATTTGTCACCAATTTATCGCCAATTGAAGGTAAATCAGCAGTTTCCAAAATCTACATTAACCCCGTTATCACTAAGCTAGCCGGCAAACAGATTTTAGGATTGACTGCCACTGACCGTAAGTCTCGAGATGAAGGCTGTCTATCTCTGCCGGGTTTATATGGACCAGTTCCTCGCTTCGAGTGGATAGAGCTGATCTATGATCAAATTGTTGGCGACCGGTTGGTCAAACAACAAGCCAAACTCATAGACTTTGAAGCCCGAGTGGTCCAACACGAAACAGATCACCTGGACGGTATTTTGTTCACAGACTACTCACTCCAATATGATTTGCCGGTTTATCAAGAAACTAAATCGGGCAAATATGAGGAGGTGGATCGGAGTATTTTGGAGACATTCTGATGTCAATAGACTTGACTTGCAAAATATGAAACGAGTTAATTATGAATAGATTTAATAGCATTGCAGTAAGTCTAATGCAAACACCCTACAAAATTGGCCTGCTGGGTAGCACAAGCCACACTTTAACCTCTGTCCAATCTCTACTTAAGGATACCAAATTTAAGATCGACTGGGTCTTAACTCCATCTGTCAAGCCTCAGGGGAGAAATCAAAAGCTGATGCCCAACCCCGTTCAAAAATGGGCCCAGCGCCATCAAATTCCTCAGGTCTTGATCGATACTACTATCGACGCCCAAGTTGAATCAGACATTCAAACTCTTGTCAACCAAACAGGCCGACCGGATTTTTTACTGATCGTTGACTTTGGCTACCAACTGCCAGATTGGTTGATTAAACTGCCACAAATTGAATCGGTTAACATCCACCCGTCAGACTTGCCTCGCTGGCGAGGCAGTAGCCCAGGCCAGTTCGCCCTACTCTACGGAGAAAAAACCACAACCGTTTCAGTCATCACCATGACCGAAAAATTTGATCAGGGCGACATTGTTTACAAACTGCCTCTGCCAGTCCAACCCAACTGGACTCAAGTTGAGTATTATCAAACTTGTTTTAGCCAAATCAGTTCTCATCTGCCCAACTTACTTAACCAATTAGCCCATCACCAAATCACACCTCAACCTCAAGCGCTTGTTTCTCCGACTGCCACAGCCAGACGTCTATCTAAAAATGATGCATTTGTGGATTGGCAGAACATAACTGGGGCTCAAGCAGGAGGCCATCAGCTAGTTAAGCCCTTGAATCCTTTGCTTAACTTAGTTTTATTAACTCTTCAAAAATCAGATCAGAAGAAATCCAACTCCTCATCAATTTTCTGTCAACTACTTGAACAAGCCGTGCGGGCTTTTTCTCCCTGGCCTCACGTCTGGACTTTCATTCCCACTGCCAATGGTCAAAAACGCATGAAGATACTTAAAACATCACTAAATCAATCGGGCAAACTGATACTTGAAATTGTTCAGATTGAAGGCCAGCAACCAGCCTCTTGGAATCAGATCAAGAACATCATTCAACTGGCATAAACGATCGTTTCCGCGCCTTTTGGTCATCCTCGCGCCCTGCCTGGCGATCCAGGGGATTTGTCATCCTCCCCGCCCAGGCGGGGGGATCCAGTGTCCCGTCATTCTCGCGAAGCGGGGATCCATGTGTCAGAGAATTTTATTCAGTCGCTTTGAAGTGAGTAGTTAAACCCTGTTTCTTGAGAGATCTAAGTATTTTGGTGGGCACTCGCATCCGCTGTTTGACACCATCTACCAACACAGTCACCGTGTGAAGGTTGTACTTAAAACTGCGGGCGGTCCTGTTTTTGGCATGAGACACGTTGTGCCCCATGTGCGAAACTCTAGGAAACTTGAATGCAAAACTGGCCATAGGACAGGAATTGTATCACGCCCGACTTTTTGGAGCAATCTGTAAACCAAAAGTGTGTTAGCGTTTTTTAGAAAATGTCCCCTTTGCGTTAAGCAGAAATGTCCCCTTTTAAAGTTTTCTACTTAGGGGTGATTTTACAAATACGAGTCAAGTCAATCAAAATCTCCGGGCTCTTGTCTGCTAATTTTTAATTTGTCAAAATCTTCGTCATAAGAAACCACCGCATACTTGTTATTTTTAACCAAACTGGCAATCAGGCAATCAATATACTTCACATTGTTTTCTTCATAATATTTAATTGTCTGTTCATAATCATAATTGTCTACGACTTTCAATCCATTTAATTTTAATATGCTTTTGAGAGCCTGGATGACTTTTGCTTTGGGAAGTTGATAATATGATTTTAAAACCCAAGCTACTTCTGATAAAACCACACCTGGCAATACTGCCTCGACCTGATAGCTTTTAATTAACCCCAACAACTTCACGCAGTCTGCAAAAGTTTGATCATTCTCTTTGATTAAAGTTCTCAAAAAGATATTTGTGTCCAAAATATAAATCATCATTAAGCTCGCTGATAATTTTTTTCCATGGACTCTCTAGCCTGTAAAGCTGATTTGTTCTGATTGGCTCGAGGCACAAAAGAGCCGGCTAAATCAAGAATATCTTTGGTAGCTTTAATTTGAATTGCCTTATTATTGGCAGTTAATTCCAAAATCACCTTGCTATAGGGAATGATATCCAGTTGCCTTCTAAAGGCTATGGGCAGTGTAATTTGGCCTTTTTGAGTCACGGTAGTAATAAATTGCATATTAGTAATACTACTATATGAAGTATTACTAAATTTGTCAAGACCAATCCAACGGGGTGTGGCAATCCGTTCTAGAACTTACGTTCAGAGTCTAAACTAATCGAAAAATGATACCGTAACCGCTTTTGATCAAACGTGAGTTTTTACGGTTCTGGCTATCCTTTCATTAAGTCTATTTTATCAAATAATTGTTTTTCTTTCATCCGCATT
>Ga0180007_10005411_pt1 | contig 12914 bp, 13 predicted proteins | sample MM_PC_MetaG_FD_121122 | JGI IMG/M metagenome (GOLD analysis project Ga0180007, IMG submission 121122) | Groundwater microbial communities from the Aspo Hard Rock Laboratory (HRL) deep subsurface site, Sweden - MM_PC_MetaG | ecosystem: Environmental > Aquatic > Deep subsurface > Groundwater... | reverse complement strand
GAGGGTTCGAATCCCTCCCTCTCCGCCAAAATAAAAACCGACTGAAAAACAGTTTGGTTTTTAATTTAGGTAGGATGGCCGAGTGGTCGAAGGCGCATGCTTGGAGTGCATGTGTGCGTGAAAACGTACCGTGGGTTCGAATCCCACTCCTACCGCTTTTATTTCTCTGAGCACCCGGCGAATGCCGGACGAATCCTTACCCCGACACTCCGAAGGAGTTGTGCGGGGCCACTCTTACCGCTTTTACTTCCCCACTTCCTCCAAAACTTTATTAATAATACTCTTTAACCCAGGCTGTAATCCATATTCAGTTTGATAATCTTCAAAAGGTACTGCTCCTACTACTATTCGTCCGTTAATAAAACTGGTCGGCGTTCCATTGGCGCCTATTTTTTTTGCTTCAGCCACTGATGCTAAAACTTTATCTTTATATTTTTCATCTTCTAGACATTGCTTAAATTTATCCATATCTAAATCCAACTCTTCCGCGTTTTTATATATCTGTTGCAGATTTAATTGATTATTAGCTGTATTTATAAAAAGCAAATCATGCATTTGCCAAAATTTATTTTTCACTGCCATTAAACTACTTTGTTCATGCGCGCACTCGGATGCTTCAGCCGCTTGCTGGGCGTAATTATGAAAAGGCAAAGGATTATGCCTAAACACTATGCGCAATTTATAGCCAAAAAATTCTTTGGCTTGCTCTATACTGCCGCCTGCTCCTTCAAATTTCGCGCAAAACGAACACTCAAAGTCACTATAAATAATCATAGTAACTGGCGCGTCACTATTGCCTTGAATGTGGTCTTCAGCAGTAACAGCTGACACTTCTACTTTTTGCGGCAAATCTCCACTATACTTTTTATCATCCTGTTCACCAGCAACATCGCCTCTTAAACTGCATCCGGAAATAATCAAGGCAAGCACAAAAATTGTTATTAAAAAATATTTGTTTTTGTTTTTCATATTATTTTACTGTCATTGCGATAACACTGTCATTGCGAGGCCGTAGGCCGTGGCAATCCCGTGAATGTAGCAACTTGCTGTGCTTACGGGATTGCTTCACTACGCCCGCCGAATCGGCGAGGCTACGTTCGCAATGACAGTGTTACTCACGGAATTACTTCACTTCGTCCCGCCCCTCGCGAAGGGCGGGACTTCGCCCGCAATGACAATTAATTTTTTATTTTATCCGCAACCCGCAACACAGTAGATTCATCAAACTTTTTTCCAATCACTTGCGCTCCCACCGGCATTTTATTAACCTTACCGCAAGGCACAGATATAGCAGGCAAACCTGCCAAAGAAGAAGCTAAGGTAAATATATCTTCTAAATACATTTTGAGTGGATCTTTGTTTGCCCCAATTTTAAAAGCAATATCAGGAGTAGTTGGGGTAATAATTACATCAACTTCTTTAAATGCTTGTTCAAATTCTTTAATAATTTTAGTTCTTACTTTTTGCGCCTGCAAATAATAAGCGTCATAATAACCAGCTGATAAAGCATAAGTTCCTAACATTATTCTACGTTTTGTTTCTGGACCAAACTTTGAACGATTTTTTTTATATAAATCAAGTAAGTCCTTTACCTCTCCTTGGGGAGTGAGTGGATATCTAATTCCATCATAACGCCCTAAATTAGAACTAACCTCTGAAGGAGTAATAATATAATAAGCAGGTAAAGCATATTTAGTATGCGGCAAACTTATTTCTACTATTTTTGCTCCTTGTTTTTCTAAATCCTTAATACTATCACGAACTTTTTGTTCTACTTCTTTATTCATGCCTTCTACAAAATATTCTACTGGCACGCCGATTTTTAGTCCCTTCACACTAGTCTGCATTTCTTTAACATAATTGTCAACCGGCTCTTCAGTGGTTGTAAAATCATTTTTATCATGACCAGAAATCGCCTCTTGCACAATAGCCGAGTCTTCAACTGTTTTAGTAATCGGTCCCGGAACATCAGTTGAAGAAGTCATAGCTACAATTCCAAAACGAGAAGCTCTGCCATAAGTCGGTTTTAAACCAACTACTCCGCAAAATGAAGCTGGATGTCTAATAGATCCTCCCGTATCAGAACCAAGAGCAAAAATACACATATCAGACGCCACTGCGGCGGCACTTACACCAGATGATCCGCCCGGAACACGGGTAGTGTCATGCGGATTTTTGGTTGTGCCAAAAACGCTATTTTCAGTAGATGAACCATGGGCAAATTCATCTAAATTTGCTTTGCCTAAAAGCACAGCGCCTTGTTCTCGTAATTTTTTAATAACAGTCGCATCAAAAGGAGCAATGTAATTTTCTAAAATTTTAGACGCTGCCGTAGTCTTTACACCTTTAGTTAAGTAGTTATCTTTAGCAATATACGGTATTCCAGTTAATTCTGAAATTTCACTTGCCTCGCCGGAGCTTTGGCGAAGGCGGGCCTTTTCAATCCTTTTATCCGCCTTTTTTGCTTCAGCTAAAGCTTCCTTTTCACACACAGTTAAAACCGCATTTATCCCATCTTTTCCGCTATTTTTAGCCGAAATTTGGTCTAAACACACCTTGGTAAGCTCAACCGATGTAAAGTCCCCTTTATCTAAACCTTTACGAGCTTGTTTAATTGTTAGTTTATTTAATTCCATATATCACGTAAATTCATATTATTTATATTATATATTACTTATTTATTTTCCGCAATATTATGCTAATTTTAGCCAAATTTTATTAATAACTTGTTTGTACCCCGCCTCTCGTGAGATGAGGGGTTGACAGATTTATTGAAGTATGCTAATATGTGATTATTATTTAATTGACATTATTTTGAGAATAATTTACAATTACTTTGTTGTTTACAAATCTTAGCTCTTTAAGGGCTAAGTAAATACATCCTAACAGGAGGTAGTATTATGAAACGACTCACGTTCATGTCACAGGAAGGTCTATTATTGGAAACCGGAACACCCCTCGATCGGCCCGCCCGCACGTCGCCGTCACCATCCACGGAATAAATCGATCCCCGGAACGGTGGTCCGATGCCTGCACTTTTTAGCAGGCCATTGGACAAAGACCTTTGGTGCCTAGGGTCTATTAAAGATATTTAGGCAGGAGATTTTTGAATGAAATGAATGAAAAAGGAAAGAAAAAATGAGAAAGTTACGCTCTTCGCCATGTGCCTGGCACGACGCTGGGGCCGTCGTAAGCTAGGCTCCTCTAATTGTTGGATGATGAGCCCATGCTCACATCTCGGAGTAAATCTTCGCACCCCCTTATACGAGCAAATAGGAAACATCCAAATGCTGTAAAGGGGGACTTTTGTCCGGATTGCCAATAGGCCGACCAGAGGGAGGAAAACATGCGAACAGCTTTTCCAGTAGGAGAGGTTTAAAATAATTTCGTTTAACGGGATGCCTTTAAAACTTCATACAAATGCGCTGACTTCGGAGCCGTTAAAAGCCCGACCAGAAAGCCTGACGAATGAATTAATTGCTACACCGTGTGGCAATGCTGAATGCGAAAAAAATTGAAGTAGTGCCCTCCTGACGTTACCGGATCGCAGTCTTGCCGACGTTTGGCCGGAAAAACGCCAGGAGAAAGCCGAGCAGAAGGGACGGCGTAGGAAAACAAATAACGCCGGCACCAAAAATCCCATCCGAAATTCCGTTCTGCTTCGCTTTTGTAAAATCCCGTTGCCTATCAGATAGACACACATTAAAACCGGGTAACGGTAAGGTTCCTCTCCAGTTTGATGGCGATAGATTACTGCGTTAGGCGCAAAATTCGTCCTTTTCGGCTCTTAATCCTTAGGGATTTACCCTTAGGAGTAGGATAAAAGGAATCGTCATCACTGGGGAGGGTCTCACAACAGAGGTATCCGTATTTATCAGGTTGTGTAGTTGATTAAAAATTCCTGGCGGTGCCTCATGTTCTTTTTTGTTTGCGGATCCACCCAGAGAGAGGGGGTATCCCGTAGTACATCCATATCCGTCTACGGACTGATAATGGAAGCGGACTATCTAACCCCCTCAAACAGACCCTGGAAGCAAATGCTTAGGCAAATGCTTTCAGGGTCATTTTATTTTTAAAAAGAACTGTCATTGTGAGCGAAGCGAAACAATCCCGTGAGTGTTAATAATATTTATTAACACCGTTATTTAATCCTCACTGGATTGCCACGGCCTACGGCCTCGCAATGACAATTAATCGCAATGACAAATATCTACAAAACTCTCTTAACCTTTACAAATTTCCCTTCTCGCTCTGGCGCTTGCGCTAAAGCAGATTCAACCTCATCTTTTGGCCAATCTTCTACTTTATCTTCGCGGGTTATATTTTCTAAATCAGTAACTTGCGCGGTTGGCTGAACATCGCTAGTATCTACTTCTTTTAGCTGATCAATATATTCTAAAACATCTGACAGCTGTGAACCGTAAGTTTTTAATTCTTCATCAGTTAATTCTAATCTAGCCAAATCGGCTATTTTTTTTATTTCTTGTTTTTTTAATTTCATATTAATCTTATTAATCTTTGCAAAAAAATAGCAAATGATTTATATGATTTATAAGATACTACTTTATTAATTTTTCAAATTCATTTTCATCTAAAATTTCTAAACCAAGTTTAACCGCCTTATCATACTTACTCCCCGGCTCTTCTCCAGCTACTACATAATCAGTATTTTTGCTAACAGAACTGGAAATATTTCCGCCTAACTTTCTTATCTTATCTTTTGCCTCGTCCCTTGTCAAACTAGAGAGCGTTCCTGTTAGCACGAAATCCTTGCCAGACAATTTTTGATTTTTAATTTTAGATTGCTGATTACTGAACACAACGCCACCTTGCTCTAAACGTTTTAATAAATCAATATTACTTTCATTCCTAAACCAGTTATAAATACTTTGCGCTACTTTCTCCCCTATTCCTTCAATTTCCTGTAAGTTTTCAACTTTCATGTTTTGTATTTTTTGTATTAAATTTGGAATTTGGAATTTGGAATTTGGAATTTCCTGCGCCAGCAGGTGAGCTGTCTCTTCTCCTACATAGCGAATACCCAACGCATAAATAAATTTTGCTAAATCAGCGTTCTTACTTGTTTCAATTGCTTTAATTAAATTTTCCGCTGACTTTTGTTCAAAGCGCTCTAATGGTTGTAAATCCCCTATTTTTAATTCATACAAATCAGCCGTATCTTTAATTAACCCTTCGCTTAATAATTGTTCTACAATTTTATCACCCAGTCCTTCAATATTCATTCCTTTTTTAGAAACAAAATGGATAATATTTTCCACTTCTTGAGCAAAACATTTTTTGTTCGTGCAATAAGTAGCGGATTCGCCAGCTGGACGTTTTACTTCGCTCTGACAAATCGGACATTTTTTAGGCATCTTAAATTTCTGCTCTTGCCCTGTTCTTAATTTTTTCAAAACTTCCACTACTTCCGGAATAATATCACCTGCTTTGTGAATTACAATTGTATCGCCAATATGCACATCTTTTTTATTTATTTCATCTTCATTATGTAAAGTTGCTCTACTAACTATAGAACCAGCCACTTGTATTGGCTTTAAATGCGCCACCGGAGTTAAAGCGCCTGTTCGTCCTACTTGCACGGTGATATTTTCCACGATGGTAGTTACTTTTTCAGGAATAAATTTATAAGCGATCGCCCAACGTGGCGCCTTGCCAGTATAACCGAGCGCATCTTGCAATTTCTTGCTGTTCACTTTTATTACTAATCCATCAATACCATAATTTTGCTTGTCTCGTTTTTGCTCCCACTGCTTATATATTTTTTCCACTTCAGATAAACTTTTGCAATGATGATAATTTTTATTTACTTTAAAACCTAATTTTTCCAACAGTTTTAATTCTTCAATTTGTGTCTGAGGAAATTCACTAACACTTTGCCCCTTCTCCCTTTGGGAGAGGGTTGCCCGCCCGCCTTCGTACGCGAAACGTGTCGGGCGGAGGGTGAGGGCGTCTATATCGTAAATATAAGAATCTAATTTGCGCTTAGCAGTAATCTTAGGGTCAAGTTGACGAATAGAACCAGCGGCCGCATTGCGTGAATTAGCAAATTCCAGCTGACCATCTTTTACTCTTTGTTTATTAATTTTCTCTAGATGATTTTTATCCAGCCACGCCTCGCCCACTACAGTAGTTTCCCTCACCCCCTGCCCCCTCTCCCTAAGGACGAGGGGGATGCTTTGAATTGTTTTTAATTGTTCTGTAACATTCTCACCTACTTTTCCATCACCGCGAGTCGCTCCTTGAACAAAAACTCCATCTTCATAAATTAAAATAATTTTAAGACCGTCAATTTTTATTTCACAAGAATAATCTATTTTGTCATGAATATTTTTTTTAACTAACAAACGTTTTATTCTATCTTCCCAATCCTGTAAATCTGCAAAATCAAAACAGTCTTGCAATGACCATTGCCGTTGTTTGTGTTGAACTTTTACAAATTTTTTTAATGGTTCACCACCAACTCTTTGTAACGGAGATGTTTTATTTTTAAATTTTGGATATTTTTTTTCTAACTCATGCAATTCCCGAGTTAAAGAATCATAAACTTCATCATCCACTTCTGGTCTGTCTGATGTATGATATTTTAATCTTAACTCGTCTATTTGTTTTGTTAATGCTTGTATTCTATTTTTTATTTTATTCATAAATTTTAATCATATCTTTTATAGCGAACGCGAATTTTTCGCTGAGCATCATAATAAGTGCCTGTTATTATTACTATCCGATAAACACCTTCATCAGTAGCTGTTGCGCTTAAAGAAGTGTTGGCATCAGAAAAAATAATATCTGGTGAAAAAGTTACTGCTCCAGCGCCACCAATAGTAATGTTGTCTTCATTATTTTTGCGCGCTTCCCAAAGTATTCTTTCAGTTGCAGATTCGGCGGCTAAATAAGCCGGTTGGGCGCGACCGGAAATTTTTGCTACTTGCAGACTACGTTGTAAAATTTCAGAAATTCCCAAAGAAACTACTAACAAACTTGTTAGAATTAAAATTACTAACAAAATTGCTGTGCCTTTGTTGCATTTATATATTATTGATGTTTTTGTTAATTTTAGCAAATTATTCATATGAACGAGAAGAAATAGTAGTTTGTAAATCCATGGCTGATTTATATAAATCTTTTGTGCCAAAGGTTTCATTATAAAGAGTCATGGTAACAGTAACTGCCGGTTGAGTAGTGGCGCTTGACGACCTAGCAGTAAAGATTAAATTACTAATATAAACCTCATCTGGAGTTATGTAGCCAGAATCAACTCCACGGGTAATATAAAAACGGTTATTAGTAAGCTGATAAGTAACGCAATCGCCATCTTGATTTTTAAAATATAAAGTTGAACCTCCGGAAACAGCGAATACCTGGTCATCAGGAACATTAGCGCAAGTTCCCAAATCTTTTTTAGCCGTTCTTATTTCTTTAGAAGTTACTTCAAATACATAACGCAAACTTTCTTGAGTATTTTGTGAAGCGATTGCTAACCGCTGACCTTCAATTACGCGCTGAAAAATAGCTGTTGAAGATAACACAATAACTGAAAAAATTCCCATACTAACAATTAACTCAAGTAGAGAAAATCCTTTTTTATTTAATATACAATTATTTCCAGTCATATAAATATGTCTCTATTTGATAATTATGAGTTTTTCCACGTTCCTGCCATTGGACTTGTGAAATTACTTTCATACAGTCGTCAGCATCAGGGCAAGAAGCCGGGCTGGTGGTTGTTAATAAACGATAAAATATTGTAGGACTATTACCAACAACAGTATGGGTATACTTTTTATTAGCATCTGTATATAAACGAGCATTGCTAATGCCAGCCACAGCGCTTGGTGAAAAATTACCATCAATAATAAAAGAAGCCGGTATACCATTATCCCAAGCAGAACCTGCTTTCCAATTGCTATCCCGCACATTTCGCGTTAATTCAATGCCTTCTTGCGCCAACATGACTGCCGTAAATCTACTTTTGTTAATATAATAAACTTGATTACTCTGGATAACTAATGACAAAATTCCTACCATGCCAATAGCAATAATGCCAGCAGATACTACTACCTCTAAAATTCCAAAACCTTCTTTTTGAATAAAAATGTTATATAGTTTTAACATTACTTTATTAATTTTCAATTTATTTGATAATTGAAAATTGGTAATTGAGTGAAAATTGATCATTGAAGATTGAAGATTTTTTATATATTCTTAAGTGATTCGCCACGCCCGACTGACACTATCAGCGGACGGGCGGGTAATTAGTAGGGTTGCTATTCTTCACTTATATCAATCAGTCCTAAAAAGTTAACCACAATACTTTTTGTTCTTACGCCATTAGTAATAGTAATTGTTTTTTCTCCAGCATTTACTCCGTCAATAAATGTTAAAGGATCTGGCGGAGTAAAAGTAATATTTCCGCTAGCACTAAAAGTAATAGAATTTTCTAATAAAACTGTTGTTAATAACTCACCGACCGCGTCATAGACGCCATCATTATCAATGTCGGCAAAAACATAATATTCACTCGCTCCTGATGTAAAAGAAACTCCCCAACCGCCTAAGGGAACCGAACCGCTAAATTCAATCGCCCCTAAAGCCATGGTTTGCGCTTTTCTTAAATCACCTACAATTTTATGTGATTCTAATTGTAAGGCAGTGCTTTTAGTAGATCCTCTATAGTTCATTAAAGAAATTCCGGTAATCATGCCCAAAATGCTAACGCTGACTAATAATTCCAGCAAGGTAAAGCCAGCACCAACTTTAATGTGGTGCTGGATTTTTTTTAAATAAATTTTTACTGCTTTTATGTCCATGTAATAAATTATTATTCTCCGGGATTAATTTCTTCGTAAGTATCAGGCGTATAAGGACAAGCGACAAATTCACCTGAAACTGTAGATAAATCTCCTTCTTCAACAGGAGGACCAGTTGTTGTTGCTGATACTTGGTACTTAAAACGATGACTTTCTGTTCCAACTGGTACTGTATCAGTACAACCATTAGTAACTGGCGAGGAACAATTTCCACTGACAATTAAGGCCGACGGATCACCGTTAGTTTCATCTTGCCGATAAACATTATAACTGGTGGCGCCGGCAATCGCGTCCCAACCTAAAAATATACTATTAGGACATTCAGTACCAGTGCTTAATAAACTGGTAACCTGACAAACAGCATTAGTAGTTCCAATTGATGCGGCTGAATCATTACTAACGGTACAACCAACATCCATACAGGCTCTAACTACATAACTATATGATTGACCAGAAGTTAAATTTATATCATTGCATGTTCCTCCGGTTAATGGCCAAGCATCGCAAGTTCCCGGACTAGAAACAATTTGAACCCCATCTCTAAATACTTGAAACCCGACTGTTCCTTGAACCGGTATATCCCACTCGACATTCAAAGTAGAGCAACTTGGCTCTTGTTGGGTTACTAATACATTTTGTGGTTGACCAATAATATCTCCTTGAACATGATACTCAACTGCACTACCGTCTGTATCACTATTAAAGCTAATCCATCCTATGCCCGTCCCATCATCATTGCCATTCCAAGCCCAACCAATAAACTCTCCTGTTCCATCAATATGCACGCCATCAGCATCAGTGCCGCGCAATTTAATCCATCCTCCGTCTCCTAAACTCAAAATTTTTGCCCAACCACGCACTTGATTTGACCCATCGCTATAATATTTAGCTATATAAGTTTCTACACCATTGAAAGGCGCTTGCGGTGGCACTCCAGTATCAGCGCGATTAAAACTTATCCAGCCAAGATTTTCACTCCAAGCATAACCAGAAAGAATACCGGTGCTAATATCAATATCAACTCCCCAATCACCAGTAGTAGCACAAGATAATCCGGTATCTTCGCAATTGAAACTAATCCAGCCAATTTTTTCAGACCAAGCATAACCACTGACATTGTCACCACTGCCAGCGTAGGCTAGTTCGCTTTGCGGTGAATTAGCTATAAAAATAAAACTAATTACGATAATAACAAGTATTCCTAAAAAAAATACAAAAGTTAATTTTTTAAAAAAAAGAAAAAACATTGTTAAATTGTTAAATTGTTAAATTATTGAGTAGCTTATTTACATAATAATGTCGCAATTTAACAACCTTATATTTAATAAATTAAATTTAAATACCATCCTAAAATTTGTTCACCCCAGAACATAACTATAATGGTGGCTATGCTTAAAAAAGTCCCGAAAGGAATTTGCGATGACCATTCTTTTTTCTTAGTTACTAATAATATTATACCAAAAATTGACCCAAAAATATAGGCTAACATTAAAGCTGTAATAATCATCGGATAACCAAGCATCAGCCCCATTAAAGCGCCTAATCTAATATCTCCTCCGCCAATCCACCTGCCTTTAGATATTAAAAACTGCGTTAAAAAAAATCCACCGCCAATTACCACCGCTATTGCTAAGTTTGCCAAGCCAAACCCTAAATACAAGTTTACTGCCAGCGCAAATATCATGACTGGCACTGTAATTCTGTCTAAAATCAAATACCATCGTAAGTCGTAGATGAAAATAATAATTAATACTGATATAAATATCAAGTCACGAAAAAAAACAATAACAACTGGCATTGAAAATTGAAAATTGAAAATTGAATGAAAATTGAAAATTGAAAATTGAAAATTTATTAATCCTGCTAACAAAAACAATAATGCTGTCACCAATTCAACTATTGGATATTGCCAAGAAATCTTTTTTTTGCACGTTCTGCATCTTCCTCGCAAAATTAAAAAACTAATCAATGGAATATTATTATACCAAGAAATCTTTTTTTTACACTGCGGACAAATTGATCGCCCTAAAATTGTTTTTTTCTCATGCAATCGCCAAATTAAACAATTTAAAAAACTGCCCATGCATAATCCGAAGATAAAAATGATGATAATCATATATTTTTATTGTCATTGCGAGCGAAGTCCCGCCCCTCGCGAGGGGCGGGACGAAGCGTGGCAATCCCGTGAGGATTAATAATACTTTATTAACACCATTATTTAATCCTCACGGGATTGCTTCGCTACGCCCGCCGAATCGGCGGGACTACGCTCGCAATGACAATGATAATCATATATATCTATTATAACAAATTACAGCTCGCACAACAAAAACCCCGCTCTTCTTATTTTGCCTATTTTTAAGCAAAACAAAAAGAGCGGGGTTTAAAATTCTGCTTTTATACTATTATTAATTGATTCCTGCTTCTGTTGCCGTATGCAATCCAGCCGCTAAAGTGCCTGTTTGCCCTTCTAAAGTAAACGTCAAAGAATAGGTAGCTCCGGCGGCGGAAGTATAACTATAAGCGGTGCCTCCTGGGGTTGGATTAGCTGGTACTGGATTAATAAAACTAGCCATTGTTAGAGTGCCACAAGTATCGGTTGTTACTAATAATCGCGTTGCGGCTGCTGTAGGATAAGCATTACCTTCATTAAAGCAAAGCTCTAAAGCAGTCTGTAACTGTTTAACATCTGCTATACGTTTAGCGTCGCGAGATTTAGCGCGCGCGTTGTTTAAGGAAACAACTGCCAAAGTTGACAGTAAGCCAATGATAGCAATAACCACCAACAGTTCAATTAAGGTAAAACCTTTATTTTTTTTCATATTTTTTTCTCCTTTCTAAAAACCTAATCTGGTTTTTATAAGTTATTATTTAATAAATAAATTTTGTTTTCCCGCAAATTTGCGGATTATTATTGAATATTTGACTGATTAGCCGTATGATCGCCAGCTGTTAATGATCCTATTTGACCTTCAAGATTAAAAGTAATGAAATAAGTCCCGCCATCTGCTGAACTGGAATATACATAGTTCGCCCCTCCTTGTCCTTGATTAGCAGGAACTGTTTCTAGATAAGTTACCCCACAACCTATTTCATCCGACTGAAAACCGGCTGTAGTATCGCATAAAATATCATAATTACCGCTTCCTAAAATAACATTTTCTATCTGCACTGGATATTTATTTTTATCATTTAAATATAAATCAAGCGCTGTTCTGATTTGCCTAATATCTGAAACACGTTTAGCGTCGCGTGCTTGTCTCCTGGCATTAGTTAGTGATAAAACCGCTAAAGTCGCTAAAATTCCAATAATAGCAATAACTACCAATAATTCTATCAGAGTAAAACCTGTTTTTTTTATTTGCATAGAATTCAAGTTATTAACAACTACAGTATAACATAAATTAAGATGGTTACAAAACTATTTACTAAAAGCCAGACATAATTTTTACATCATTTTCTTGTTCAAGCTGATAAGTAATAGTAAAGGTTTTACCGTCATCACTGCAATACTCATAATAATATTCATCTTTATCTAAAGGGTCAATTGGCAAAGGAGTAATATAAGGTTTGCCAGATTCATTAAACATGGCCGAATCTAAAATAGTTTCCCAGCAATCACTGCGACTGCAACTGCATTTTGGATATTGATCATTTTTATCAAAATATACTTGCAAAGCAGTATGGGTTTGAACTATATCAGCTTGCCGTTTAGCATCACGCGCTTTAATACGAGCATCATTAACAGATACAACTGCAAATGATGAAATAATACCAATAATAGTAATAACTACTAGCATTTCTATTAAAGTAAAACCCTGCCTTGCCGGCAGGCAGGCCTGTATATTTTTAAAAGTATGTTTCATAAATTTTCTCCTTTTATTTAGATTAATTATTATCTTTGTCATCTTGACCCGCTCATAAGCTTGTCCGCCCAAAGCGTAGCAATAGGGCGGACGAGCGCATTGAGCGGGGAAAGATCTACCTGCCCGTCTGACTGCATCAGCGGGACAGGCGGGTAATACATGATAGTTGCTGTTATTAATATATTATAGATTTTTCACTTCGTCCCGAAGCGTCGGGACT
>Ga0180007_10005410_pt1 | contig 12916 bp, 24 predicted proteins | sample MM_PC_MetaG_FD_121122 | JGI IMG/M metagenome (GOLD analysis project Ga0180007, IMG submission 121122) | Groundwater microbial communities from the Aspo Hard Rock Laboratory (HRL) deep subsurface site, Sweden - MM_PC_MetaG | ecosystem: Environmental > Aquatic > Deep subsurface > Groundwater... | reverse complement strand
TAACAAATCGCCCTACCTGTACGAATTTGACGGACGTCGTGACGTTAGTTGTATGCAGGTTTCGTGCCAACAAACTTGGCATGGTTATTGCTTGCAGTCATGGATAAAATAATTTATTTAATTATAAAATAATGCTTGACATTATTATAAATATCAGTTAAGTTATTAGTAGGTCAACCGATATTATAATGAAAGGGGGTGTATCATGTTTGATATTTTGCACGTAGCAATTAACGGTAAGCGTTGGGAGTTGCGAACTAAAGATGGTGAACGTTGGCGGCTTCATACAAATTATGCCAGGGAGAGTTTACTGATACGTGAAGCGCACCGCTTAAACTACTGGCGCAAAAAGGGGGTGATGTATGGTGAAGAAGAAAAGAAAAAGCAAGGATAAGAAACATTTTTTATATTTGACTTGTGTTGAATGTGGAAATAAATTTAAAAGTGAACGGTATAAAAAGTATTGCGCATGGAAATGTCAGCGCTCAGCAAGCAACCGTTTTGCTAAAATCCGTTACTCTGAGATGCGTGACATAGTGCTAAAAGCAAAGGGGGTGATCGAGTGAGTAAGATAAAAGACTTGTTAGGTATAGGTGAAGTGGTTGATCAAAAAATGGCGTCCATGAAAGATGATTTATACAAGAGTATCAAAGAGGTTGCAGAAATGAAGTATCGGATATTAGAGCTTGAAACAAAACTTTCTAACCTGGAATCTACAGTCAAGCTAATGGTTGTAAAGCCTTAACCAGTCAGTCCTTATGGAGGGTAACAAAATGGTTTTTAGATATTGGCAAGCGGATGGAAAAACAGAAGTAATAAAAGATGTTGACCGGATCGTTTTTGATTCACTGGTTTTTCTTAATGTCCGGTTCATGAAAGAAAATCGTTTTGAGTGGCGAAGTTTTGCCTTTGGTGATCATTATAAACAGTTCACGGTCACAGAAGAGTAAACCTTAAACGGAGGTAAGAAAATGAAATGGTTATTAATAGCAGCGTTTTGTTTATGCCTGGCCGGTGTCATGGTTGCCGAAAGAGAAGCGTTATCAAATGATGATTGTTATCCTTGTTGGGATGCTTTCATTTATTGTGATGATCAATCTTGCTGCAAAGATGTTAAGAAAAAGGATTGTCGCAAGTGTGATGATATTGAGTCAGCTTATAATGAATGTATGAGAAGGTTTGAACCCAGGCCGCAAAACAAAGGGTTAGATTATTTACGTTATCGTTTTAATAAAGTAGTTGAGGATGAACTTGATAAGTATTGAAAGGGGGTGATCTTATGGTTTTAGTGTTATATCGAGAGGCTGATATTTTAAAGACGGTGTACAATGTAATCAGTATTGTTACTTCTGTGAACCACACTCTTTCTGTTAAACATAAATTGGATGGTCATATTCGATATGATAGTTATGTTGTTCAGAAGGATTATTCATGGTTTTCAGTAGCGGTCGATTAACCAAACAAACATTTAACAAAAGGGGGTTTATTATGGGATGGAAAGACACCGGCGACGCCGAACGATTTAATTTTGAAAGTAAGGGTGACGAATTAACCGGTCAATTGATCGACAAGAAACAAACGAAAGAGTACGATTCAAGAGTTTATACACTGGTTGACGATAACGACGACACGTGGTATTTCTTCGGCTGTCACGCCCTGGACGCCAGGCTGCCGGCGCTTATCGGTCGCCGTGTAAAGATAGTTTACCAGGGAAAGAAGGCGCACGCAAAAGGTAAAACAATCCGGCAGTTTGAAATTTCGGTCTGGTCGGAGTTTGACGATAGCGGACCGATTGAGCCAAAAGAGAAGGGTACAAGTAAAAAAGGAAAGAAGGGATCGGGTAAAGGATCGGGTAAAGGCAAGAAAGACGACGACGTGCCGTTTTAACGCCCTCCTCAATTAAACGGTGCGTCAAAAAGCCGGCGGTCATGTGTCAAATCTATGTCATTGACAAGGCCGCCGGTTTATACTATTAGAGCAAAGGAGGTGATAAAATGCCAGCCAATCAAAAGTATTCAACAAGGGTTCATTCAAGACGTCAATTAACCAGGGCAAGCGATAACCTTCGGGCAGCTTCCCTGGTTTTGTGTGAAATGGCGTCACGGTATGAAGAAGCGCTGCCGGTTGTCGCTGCCGGTTGCAAGCAGCTTGTCGAAATGATTTCCATGTGTGAAAACATGGTAAGAGATATTAGAGAGAATATATAATGCCTATATCGTCAATGCGTGGCCTTGCCAGGCAGTTCATACCGGAGATGTTAAGGATAGGAATGAGCGCCACGGCTGGCCTTAACCTGTTACGTGAAGAAGGTATGGGGTATCGTCGTACGGATTTCTTATCTGATTTCCGTGATTTCGCCGGCGTCGCCATGAAACGTGATCCACTTAGGGCAATACCTAAAAAGTATAGGCCTACCGAAGCAACCATACAGCGTGTGGATATTAAGCAGACTAAGAAATTCTATTACAGTTACAAGGTTGAAGGGTATAATATTATCACACAACAAGACACCGAATCCTGGATCACGGTTGCAAGTGATGATATTTTAACAATGGATGAAGCCGAAGCCGAAGCCGAAAGACTGGCTGAAGTTTATAAACTCGATATTGAAATTGCCAGGATGATCATTGATGGTGTCACCGTATCAAAGTAATAAAAGGAAACGGTCGGCCCACGTGATCAAACGTGCAAAAGGTAATCGTTTACCACAACGTTTTATATTCTTTGATACGGAAACGGAAGAGGTTAACAATCAAGGCACGCAACGCTTAAAATTAGTGGTTGCGTGTTCTTGGTTTGTTAATAAGAAAACCGGTATTGAGAAAGTGACCTGGTTTCATTCTAAAAACAGCAAGCGGTTTTATGCCTGGCTAACCGGCCAGTTAAAAGCTCACATATCAACAAGGATCATGTCGGCTAACATCTGGTTTGATTTTAGAAATGCACGCCTGTATAATCACATGAAAAAAGATCACTGGCAATGTGTCGGTGATTTTTGCAAAGGCCACACATTAATCTTTAAATTCAAACTTAAGAATTACCGGATCGAGTTTGTTAATATTCAAAATTACTTTAACGTGCCGGTTAAAATTATCGGTCAATCAATCGGCCTTCCTAAACTCGATGTTGATTTCAAGGCAGTAAACGATAAAGAGTTACTGACTTACTGCAAGCGTGATGTGGAAATAATTTTCAAGGCGTTTCGTGATCTTTATTTATTTATAAGAGATAATAAATTCGGCAGCATTCCCTATACAGCGCCAGGCGTGGCTTTCAGTTGTTACACTCATTCATTTATGCCGAAACAAATTAATGTCCATATCAATGGACCTGTTTTGGAGTTAGAACGTAAAGCCTATTATGGCGGTCGTTGTGAGTGTTTTTTAATCGGACGGCCCAGGTTAGAAATGTATTATAAAGTTGATATTAATTCCATGTACCCCTACATAATGAAAATAAATGACTATCCGGTCAAGCTCATTCAAGTGGGTTATGATGTTTGTTTACAGGCAATCCTTAAGGTTTCACCTCTTTATTGTTTCATTGCCAAATGTGAAATTGAAACGGATGATCCGGTTTATGCTTACCGTAACAACGGTAAACTGATTTTTCCCACCGGTTGTTTTATAACGTATCTTACAACGCCCTCACTTCTTTTCGGTATCAAAAATGGTCATGTCAAAAAGGTTTCAATGCTGGCCTGTTATAAAAAAGCAAATATCTTTAATGGCTTTGTCAATTATTTTTATAATAAACGCCTGGCATTTCGGACGTCGAACAATCCGGCTTTTGCTTATCTATGCAAAATATTACTGAACTCATTATATGGAAAGTTCGGTCAGCGAGCGTCAAGGGTTGTTTATACCGGCCGGAATGAAAAAGCAAAAGATATGCGCCTTTTGGTTATAGACGCTAAAACCCATGAAATAGCCACTCACCAGGTTTTTTTCGGTCGTGAAACAATCACGGCCCAGGGTGAAGATGAAGCGGCAAATTCCATGCCAGCCATTGCGGCCCATGTCACGGATCACGCAAGACTTTATTTATGGCTGTTGATTAAAAAGGCCGGTCTTAAAAATTGTTTTTACTGTGACACGGATAGTATTATATTAAATAAGAAGGGATTAAAAAATCTGACCGCTCAAATAAAACCTGAACAACTTGGCATGTTAAAAATTGAAGCACAAGCAAGGCGTGTTAACATACTAGGCGCTAAAAATTATGTTTTCGGTAGTGATGTTAAAATCAAAGGTGTCCCCAGGAATGCAAAACGAAACAAAGACGGCTCTTATACTTACTCGCACTTTCCAGGGATCATTTCAGAATTAAGGCAAGGGATCACGGAAGACTATCGGATTGAAACTCAAACGAAAAGATTGTCAGGAATTTATGATAAAGGGATTGTCGGTAAATCCGGCCAGGTTACACCGTTTCATTTATACTGACAAGGCCAGCATTTTATAAACCGCTTATAAAAATAAAAAGGGTAACAAAAAAGATGATCCAACAGATTACACCAGCCCACAATAAATTTTTACGTTTCATGATCTTAACCTTTCATGGCAATTTCGGTTTTTGAATCGGTTCTTTTCGTGATGGGGGTTTAGGCTCTTTTGTAATTATCTTTTTAATGGCTTGAATATTCTTTTTTAACTTGCTAATATCTGCGCCCATAATTTATTCTCCTTGACTTGTTTTTTCAATCAATGCCAAATACCAACCGATATATTTTTCAGTATACCCCAAATGCTTCATTTCTTCAACATAAATCGCCTGTTTGATAATCCCATTTTGGAATAACTTATCAAGTTCTGATTTTGTCGGCCGTTTTAACTTAGCTAGTTTTTCACTATCCCATAATTTAAGAAGTGACTCCTGTTCTGCGCCAACAAGATCAAGTTTTCCTAATTCGGTTATGGCCTGGTTAGCTGTATAAGCGCCGGCCAGGTAATATTTTTTTATCCGTGCTTCTTCTCTGTCTTTGATCTCTTTTAATGTTGTGTACTCTTTCATTGAGATTAAAATATTTACTTCATCCTGGCTATACCCCAGGTCAAGTAGCATGTCATTACATTCATGTTGACCGATTATCGCTTTACTGTATGATGATAAAATTTCAGCTTTCGTTAAATCTCTGTCCGGTTCACTTTGTTCAACTTCTGTAAACTTGGTTAGCCATTCTGCTTTTTCTTCATCATACCCCAGGTCGAGATAAGTTCGTTTAACCTGGTCACGGTCGATAATCCCCATTCTGAATACACGCCTTACATCGACTCTTGTAAGTGGGTTATAAGAGATTGCTTGCAGCTTGTCACGCCACCACGGCATAATATCAACAGCCATAAAGAGTTTGTCAAGATCGCCTGGTTCAATAACGTCACGGTGTAACATTTCAAATCCCTGCATAATCGACGGCAATTCCCAATGTGACGCCCAAAACCTTCTGGCCCACTCTTCACTTAATCCCTGTTTGGCGCTATACTCTAAAAACTCTCCTGGTAGTTCTTCCATAAGTCCGTACTCTTCAATATAGTCAGGATAAAACGCTTCACGAACGGCCATTCTTACCAGATCGGGATAACCAGGGATCGGGTAAAACAGGGTTTTAAAATATGCAATTTCCTGGTCGGTAAACCCATATTTTTTATAACCGGCATTTAACGTTGCTTCGTCGATTTCACCACGTAAAAATAACATTTTATAATCATCCGGTGACGGTATCGCTTTCGACGCCTTAAATAATGTGTCGATGTTAGGATCACTGTAACCGTGCTGTCTTAGCATCTCTCTGACTTCCGGCTCTCTTGCCGGATCACGGTATAGGCCGATGATCAAACTGGCTACGTCCGGCAAGGTCGGTTGATATTGTTTTCTCCACTGGTGGGCCGCTTGTTCAGAAGCAACGGCGGCATGGCCGCCAACATACGATAGAAAATAATTAAGTGTAATAAAATATCCAAGTAACAAACTGCCCAAATCATCATCTTTTATTACTTCATGGACCGTCGCTTTCACTTCGTCGGGTAAATTAAGCCGTTCGATTGACTTTGCCAGGGAATCAGTTAAATACGCCACGCTCTGATCACCGAATTTTTCGGCAAGGATTGAACCGGCCGCACTAAAAAGGGGGTTCGTAACGTCGGGGTTTGTTTCCCACCACGTAACCCACATTTCAGTAAAAAATCCTTTTATCCGCTCGAATATTGAACCGGTTAAACCTTCTGATGGTGTCTCTTCTTCTGCCATTTTAATGCCCCTTTATTTTTGTGCCGATTGTAAAAACAATACAGCCGATGGTTATAACGACAAGCCAAATATCGCCGCCCTGCATAATTTCAAGCGTGATCCCTGAACCTAACATGATAACACCCATTAACTGGATCAACTCCCCTAAAAAGTCTTTTCTCATGTGAGGCCCCTTTCAATAATTTGCGTGACTAGTATTTGCCATAAGTCAAATGTAATATCTTCTTGCCCTTCCGGTACGTCGAGCAAAAAAGCTATAAGAGCTTCCGGTGTTTCAAATGCTTCGGCTATTCCTGTTAAGGTGTCTTGCATGTCAAGTGTTAGAAAATCAATGATCGGCTGTACGTCGGTTGATATTTTTGAATTGATTACACCGATACCGGTGATCGCATAATCAACAACTTCAGTCAAATCGGTTGCAATAATACTTTCATTATAAATAAGGCGTTCTTTTAAACCGGCGTCGATTTCCTCAATACTAAACCCGATACCTTCACCTGGTAAACCTTCCGGCCCGATTGGCCCTGCTGGCCCGATTGGCCCAGGTGGCCCCATTGGCCCAGACGGCCCTGCTGGCCCAGGCGCACCGCCGCCGGTAGTTAGATATTGCTTCAAACTTATTGCAAGCGCACTTACCCACCAGGCCGGCAATTCGGTTATAACGGTTTCTGCGGCCTTGGCCGTGGCGGCTACTTCCTGAAATACCGGATCGGCTTTAAGGTCATAAGCACCGCCCACGTCACCAAGGCGCTTCCTTAATTTCTCTAACCATTCGTCACTTATATCATACACATGATGAACAACAAAATTAATTGCTTTTGCCAGGTCGCCGGTCACGGACTGAATAGCGTCAAAAATAATATTTCCGGCCTTTTGCAATGTCGTTATTACCCAGGCTTGTGTCGCCGGTAATAGATATTGAAGAGGTTTAATCTCTTCGTCGATGGGCCTTTTAATGTCACCCGATACCTGCTCTGTTGTAATTCCGATTTCCTGTTCGATTGCATTCAATCGTTTTTTAATATCATCGATTGTTCTAAACTGAATATTAAAAACGGTGTCCAGTATGTCTGTCATTTTTTGTCCTGTTATACCGCCTAATTCACGGCCGGCATCTTCCCATTGATAAATGATGGTTTGAAGGTTATCATAAACGCCGCCTGTAGCCGGATAAAGTGAATTGTTTGAATTGTCAATATATAAGCCTAACTTCCCTAAAATATTATTAACAAGTTTTTCTACTTTTTCATCCGTACCGCCGCCGGTATCTTTTAACCGGTCAATGATTGTACCTCCTTCGAGTTTATTAATGTCGCCGATTACATCATTAATGGCCCACATCCAGGAAAATAAATCAGTAAAAACATATTCTTTAAGTCGATATAAAAGCACTTCCAAAAGTGCGGCGTCACGTGCAACGATCATATCATTTCCGTACAGGTTTAAATAATACCCTTGTCGTGATGATGCTTCCCCGATTAATCTGACAACAGAGGTTTCACCATATTCCCACATAAGCCTGTTATAATAATCTCCCCTGTCTGCTAAAAATTCCCCTGGCCCTGGCGGCTCTGGCGGCACGTATGGCGGCGCTGGCGGCGCTTCGGGTGGGGTCGAATGGCAAGCATTACCCCACCAAAAATAATTGTTGTTTGTGCATACCTTTTGAGTGGTAATTTCTTTGGCCGGAATGATGCCGTTAACCCACCCCAAAAATTTAACGCAAGCGAGTAAATCGTTTTTGCTTTCACCGGTAAAGGTTAATGATAAAGCAGCCAGCCAGGATCGAATCCAGTTAATTTCAACTTGGTTAATTCCCTGCATTTTCCAGTTTAACGTCAAAACCCAGGCGATAATATCATTGATTGTTTTCTTACCTGGCGCTTGCAAGGCCGGTTTAATGTCGGTCAGGACGTCAATAAAATTTCCCCAGGTTACAACGGTCATAATTTTTATTCCCTGTCAAGTTTAAGTGAATCCATAAACCGGCTTATAGATGAAGTGATAAAATAAATCATGTCGCCGATTGGTGATAACGTTTTGTCTACCCATTCATCAAGTGACAATTGTTCATCCATTAAAAGGCCGGTTTTATTTTCTTCCATACTCTTCAATCATCCGTAACCGAATTGAACTCATTTTGTCGAACCGGTCTTTTAGATCGGTGACGTCAAGGCCAACATATTCAGCCCGTCTTATTTCTTCTTTTAACCAGTCGGTATCTGCTTGCAGATCGGTCAACCGTTTCAACTGCTCTGGTGTTAACGTGATTTTTTCCCTTGTCATTTTTAAATCCTCCTTATACTGGGTCTGGAAGCCATGAAATTAAACCATATATCGTTTTATTAACTCCCGTTGTTTGTTGAATTTCCATCTTAAAACTTGTTGTATAGCGAATTAAATAAACCGGTAAACACTTATAAAAAGCATTCTGATAACTTATGTCTTGCCACATCACTTCAGTATTAGCTGTTGTGATATAAGTGACCGGTGCGCCGCCGTTAATAGTAAGTCTGCATTGAAGATAATAAAAAGTCGTACCTATTCCTAAATGTATTTTTTGAATATGACCGGCCCCTGCAACTTCTTGTATAGTATACCAGGTATCAGTAGGCACGTTAAGGCCACGCCATTCAGTATGAAGCGGCGCCCCTGGTTGAAGCCCACCGCCGCCACCACTATCGACAATCACGTGCGGCACTTCTGCGCCTAATGTGACCGGAAAATCAGCGCTGCCTGGTTTCGGTTCAACTTGAATTGAAGTTAACGGCGCTTGTTCGACAACCGGTATATTTTCAGCCGGATTGGTCGGCCGTATTCCTACCCACCTTGTTTGATCGGGTTCTTTTGCCATGATTTTATATCCTTTAAAATATTAATCAATGATAACGTGGATCACTTCACCGTTAAATGTAACAGGAAAATCGGCGCTACCTGGTTTCGGTTCAACTTGAATTGACGTTCTTGGCGCTTGTTCGACAACCGGTATATTTTCAGCCGGATCAGTCGGCCGTATTCCTACCCACCTTGTTTGATCGGGTTCTTTTGCCATGACTAGCCTTTAAATTCAGCGTATTCACACCATATAGCTGAAACTTGACAAGGGTTAATGGTAAAATTCCAAACTTCAACCAATAAATGTTTATGAACATAAATTTTCCAGTCTGTGTGATACCATAATGAATACTTATTATCAATTTCATTATATGTTGACACACCCATTATACCCCTTATTTTACCGGCATATAATTGTAAATCAGTAAATACGGTACTTGGCGCAAGTTCAAAAATTTGCCTACCATCAACTTCTATTCTAAGATACGCACCCTTGTTATTCACTAACATAAAGGTTATACCGAATATACCAACTAAATCAATATCAATTAAACTTCGCCTTTGGGTAGCTAAAATATTCCAGCCGCCACTTGACACATAATTATATTCATAATGAGAATAAGCGTCGTCTGATAACACGGTATGATCCGGTGATCCATGCGCCATTTTTTATGCCTCCTTTATGTGGGCCTTTTTAATTTCGTAAGTCTCATCACTTCCCCAACAACCCTGTGTAAAATCTCTTTCGCCGGTACAAGTTGAATCCTTACCGTTATGGTATGGTCATAAATTTCATCGGTATTCCATCCGTAAAATTCCAGTTCAAGAGGTGGCTCTTTTAGTTCATATTCGTCGGTCGAAACAATCGTCGAACCGTTACCGGTTAACTGGTCGCCTGGATTTTTTGGAAAAACCTGGTGTAAGGCCTGGTTTATATGAACGAATACCAGGCCACAACAACCGGACGGAAAAACTAACTCAAATTTAGTGATTGTGCCTTTCTCCAATTTCAATACTGACTTTTGGCGTGTCGCTTCGCTTAACCCTTTAATTAATTTTATATCCCAGGCATAAAACATTTTTAACCCCTAAGTTGCAATTAAATATTCATCATCTCTCATTCGTAAAATCTGAAAAATAACTTCCACCATATCACCGGCAGCGTTTGGAGTCAATGCAATTCCACATTCTTCACCGTCAATTAAATATACGTCGGTAGCCCACCTTTGAACGGCTAATGTGGCAATGGCTGCGGTATAATTCAACCGGCACAAATGGCCTTTGGTTGTTATTACTTTATAAACATGAGTGAAATTTGCCTGGGTTGGATTATAAACACCTATACTGTGAACGATTATCACTTCATTGCGTGTGGCTTTGATCGGTAAAAAAATATTTTGACCTGCGGCCATTGTGTAATTATAACACTCTGTCCTTATCTGTGCGGACTTACATTTGATCGGCATGTTGTTTTCTCCTTTTTCTTGTAAAGAGTTATAATAAAAAAGCAGTCTTAACCAGGGACCGCTAAACGTCGCACGTAAAGCGATATAATTAAAACTGCTTCCCACCAACTATAAATATGTGCGACGTTTATTAATACGGTCGTTTTTGCTGCAAAACGATACCGGCCCTCTGACCTGCAACGGCCAGTTGTTGAACCATCAACCGGACGCTCATATATGAGCTAGGATCGAACCACTCTTCGGGATCTTTCAGATTACCGAACCGGTAAGGTTCACAAAATCCAAACTCTGAACCATGCACCGTGCCAACAACAGCATTTAGATTGCCGATTGCGCCCAATGCACCATTAGCCCAGTTAATAATCCCCGAACCCATACCATAAGGAAGAGCAATCTGATTGTTGTTGTTTGATAAAGCTGTTGTGCCGTGACACCAACCAAAATAATGATAGGATGTTAACGGCAGCGCTGCGCCGTCACCCATTGACTGACTCTGCATGTGCATCGATGGGTATATACCGAAATTTTCCTGGGCCAAATCTCTGGCTCGTAAATCCATAGGCACAAATTTATCAATGTCACATGAAAGTTTATAATGGGATAACACCTGGTAAAGCGCAAAACCTGGATAGTAAAGCCTTGCCATGAAGAAGCGCCAGGGATGATCCCTTGGCATGTCGATTGTTTCAGTTGCGCCGATTGTGGTTAGCCATTCATAAACCTGCTTGGTCATTAAAAATCCTTCCGGCTCTCTTACTGAATTTTCACATACCATAGCAATAACGCTTACAAATTGGCTGCTCACTACATAGTCGCCAGCCGCTACAGGAAAATTATAGGTAATTTTCAGTTGCGGATTAACGAACTTTTTCGGATCAAGCATAAACTGTTGATCGCTTGTATCTCTTGAAAACCACAAACAACATTGAACATCTGAAACATCAAGGCCGCAATCCCACTGGTTAGCCCAGGGCATTTCATGGCCGCTATAAATATGCTGCGCCAATGCTTCAAATAGATCGGTTGAATATAAAACATCTGAACCGTCAACAACCTCAATCTTGCTGACACAATCCGGTAGTCTGTTACCATTACAACCGGCTGCATAATCGGTCAATGCTTCAAATCTTAGTTTGATATACATGATCGGATCGCTAAGATCAAGATTCCAAATCCGTGTCGCTGTAACACCTAACTGTTCACGGTCGCTTAAATACACTTCACGAAGTTTCATAAATTTTCACCCCCTTTATCAAAAGATTTTTGTTACTTTTTAAAACTGAATTTCGCCATACCTCTGACAAAGGTTGACATGCGGTTAATCGAATCTTCAAGCGTCAAGTCCGGCATTTTTGACACATTAGCCTTAATGGTGTCAATATGTGGAAGTAACTGCGAGTAGAATTTTTCAACCTTCGGCGCTGCGGCGTCTATGCCGGCAGCTACCCTGGGCAATCCTTTTGTGGTCACTTTATCTTTCCACTCTTCCAGTGAAACAGATCGTAAACCAGCCGCCCATTTACCGGAATCAATCGCTGCATTGATCCTGGCTTTCATTTTGTCCTGCTTGGCTGCGGCTGCGGCAGTCGGTGACGCTGTGACTCTTTCGATACCTGCTCTCATGTCCTCAATTGATCCTTTCAACCGTCGGGCATGTTTCTCCTGTACTTCTTTCGCTGTTAATCTAGCCATGTTAATTTCACCTCCTTAAATGTTAAGTTAGATTGTTTAATTTGCTGACCTATGCTTTTTTATTCTTGCTACCCTGTAAATCTGCAATCTCCCTTATGAGATCGCTCTCCAATGGGTTTAAACACTCCAACGTGCATTCCAGGTAATCCCATAGGTTAATGTCCTCTCCTGCGGCCTTCTTGGCCCTTATACACTTACCAACTGAACTTATCAGCTTAAGGCCAAGTTTGATTAATGGATACACATTAATAAACGTCATAATATCACCCCCTTTTCCTTTAATGAATTGTATAACCATGATTTACCCCCATTGTTATGATAAAAGATAACATTGTGACAAAAATTGTCAACTTAAATCTTTAAACTTGGCACAAATATTGCTTATCAATTACAAAAAATACAATAAATTCAATGGTTTAGAGCAAAAAATAAATTATAGATAAATCTACCCCTCCCCTACTTCCATTGTTATAAAATACTATACACATTGCAAAATGCAATTATTATGCCAATTTTTTAATAACTCCAGATGGAAATTTTTCCGGTTGCACCCAGCAAATTTCATGCCAACTTTTTTATGATCTGACTTTGGCCGTTAAGCAATTTTCATGCCACTATTTAAAAATTACGTCACGACGTCCGTCAAATTCGTACAGGTAGGGCGATTTGTTATCATC
>Ga0180007_10005409_pt1 | contig 12918 bp, 12 predicted proteins | sample MM_PC_MetaG_FD_121122 | JGI IMG/M metagenome (GOLD analysis project Ga0180007, IMG submission 121122) | Groundwater microbial communities from the Aspo Hard Rock Laboratory (HRL) deep subsurface site, Sweden - MM_PC_MetaG | ecosystem: Environmental > Aquatic > Deep subsurface > Groundwater... | reverse complement strand
TGCCGACAGCCACAGGTGTTGACGGAAGACCACCGGTTATCATCTGGAATCACCGCTGGGAATATGACAAGAATCCGGATCTCTTTTTCCGCACCCTCTTCCAGCTTGATGACCTGCAGCTAGACTACAAGCTGGTTATTCTTGGCCAATCATTTGACCAATACCCTGAAATTTTTGATAAAACTCGAGAGAGACTTGGTCACAGGCTGCTCCATGTCGGCTATGTGGCTGACCGGCAAAAGTATTATCAATGGTTGCACCGGGGAACGCTTGTCGTATCAACGTCAAACCATGAATTCTACGGCATGGCCGTTATTGAGGCGGTTCGCGCCGGTTGCCGGCCACTGTTGCCGAACAGACTCTCTTATCCGGAACTTTTCCCCCGGGATTTTCTTTATCATGATGAGGATTTATTGTATCGATTAAAAGAGGGATTACAGGAGAAAAGACTTGATACTCTTTCTGCCCAAAAGCTTACCGAGCAATTTTGCTGGTCTGCTCTTGCCGGCAGATATACAGACTGGTTGAACTCATGATTGTTTTTGATCTGGCATGCGATTGCGGTTTTCTTTTTGAGGGCTGGTTCAAGGATCACGAAGAATTTGCCAAGCAGGAAAGGGAAGGACTGCTCATCTGCCCGAAATGCGAGGGTAGACGATGCCTCCGCAAGGTGTTATCGCCTGTCGCCTACCAGAAAAAGTCTTCCGGAACATTGGCCGATGGGCAGTCATCTTGCGAAATGGACCCAACCCTCCTTGTTGATTCAGTAGAGCAGACTCTCCGGACAATACAGGAGTTTGTCGAAAAAAATTTTGAGGATGTGGGAAGCGACTTTACCCGGAAAACACTGAAAATCCATTACGGGGTTGAAAAACCCAAAAATATCAGAGGAGTGGTGACCCAGGCAGAGGAAAAAATACTTGATAAGGAAGGGGTCCAGTATCTAAAGATTCCAATACTGGAAAAAAAAGAGGAGCATTAACAGGGGTGATAAAAATGAGGAAACTGATCACTTTGTTTCAAAAAAACCGCATCCTCCGGCTGCTGGTTTTTCTTTCACCCTTGCTGTTTACCTCCTGCGTGACGCTGACCGGCGTCGTTGCCGATGATCCTGCCAAGGTATACTTACCTGCCGGGGAAGAGAACCTTCTTGACCGTTTCGCCCCACTGTTTGTCCTGCAGACATACAAAGAAAATCATAACCGCATCGGCCGGCCCACAGCCCACGTGGTCAAAAAAGAACCCAGGCGGGAGGAAATCTTCATCGATCCGGCGGAGGCGGTGATGTTTGCCGAACAGCGCGCCTTCTCCACGGCAGATGGCAGCTATACCAACCTTGTTTACCGCATCCATTTTGCGGCGGTTCCTTTCAGTCTCATCCCATTTCACGTGACCGCGGGAAATAACCCCGGGCTGCTTGTCATCCTCACCCTGGACAACATGAATCAACCACTCCTGGTGACCACCGTCCATACCTGCGGCTGCTATTGTGCAATAACACCCACCAGTTACCTGCCTCGCCGGGCGTATCCGGACGGATGGCAGCCAACAAGGCAAGAGCTCTGGGGTGAGACTCTGCCGGCGCAGATTGATTACCCTGATGGCTCCGGGGAAAAAAGAAAATTACTGGTTTTTCTGCGGGATGGCACCCACCGGGTGATGGATCAGCAGCTTATGAAAGAGGAAGAGATACTGCGTAATTTTGCGCCTCTGCCCATCAGCCTGGAACCCATGGGGGCATTAAAGACAATTCCCCTGGAAGACGGCAGCGTCACATCCTTTTTTGAGGAGCAAGGGTGGCGCAACGGTTTTGTAAAAGGATCATATAAACCATGGGAAATGCTGCTGATTAGCTGGTGGGCGCTTGATCTCAACGTCGGTTGCGATAAGGAATACGGAGATCCGCTTACCTCACCAACGACATTTTACACCAGCCTCAGACCCTGGTGCAGGAGCGCGTCCGACATGCGCAACTTTCCTGAATTCCTGCACTTCCGGGGATGGAAATTATAACTGCTCTTTTACACTGTCCGCTTTGGCAAAATGAGTGTCTAAAAACTCGCATTCCAGGGGTGAGAGATCGAAGCGCACCTGGGCCTCTCTGAAAACGTCCGCCCGTTTTTTCCCCGGATGCTCCGCCAGTATGTCACATACCCAACTGAGCACCTTTTTCATTTTATCGCCCGGGGCCTGCATTGAATGAGACATGGCTTGATCCTCTATTTTCTCGCTGGTCGGTAAATGATCCCTGCCAGGGGTGGCACGGTCACCTTGATGTGATACTTCGCCTCGCCGAAAGGTTCGTCAATGGCAACCTTGATATCAGGATTGCTCACATTGCTGCCGCCGAATGAACTGTCATCGGAGCAGAAAATCTCCTTATAGTCAGTCAGTTCCGGCACCCCGATCCTGTAATTATAGTGTACTTCCGGCGTCATGTTGAGCAGACAGACAACATGGTCGGCAGGATTTTTACCGAAACGGGCGAAAGTGATAATGGACTGGTCCACATCCTTAAAATCCATCCACTTGAAGCCGTTATGGGAAAAATCCACTTCCCACAGGGCTGGAATAGCTGTGTACAACTCGTTGAGTGTTTTCACGTAATACTGCAACTGATGATGGAGCGCTTCCTGCTCGGCCAGATGCCAGTCCAGACTCACCTTGCAGTACCATTCCGAGATCTGGCCGAATTCCCCGCCCATAAAGAGAAGTTTTTTCCCTGGATGTGTCCATAAAAGGAAAAAGAGAAGCCGCAGGTTGGCGAATTGCTGCCACCTGTCCCCAGGCATTTTTGCAAGAAGTGATTTCTTGCCGTGCACCACTTCATCGTGTGACAAAGGCAGGATAAAATTTTCAGAAAAGGCGTAGAGCAGCGAAAAGGTGAGATTGTTGTGGTGAAATTTGCGATACAGGGGATCGCGGCTGAAATAATCGAGCATATCGTTCATCCAGCCCATATTCCATTTAAAACCGAACCCCAGGCCGCCCTGGTCCGTTGCTTTGGAAACCCCATAGAAGCTTGTTGATTCTTCAGCGATCATGTCAACATCCGGGAAACGCTGGTAAATAATAGTGTTAAGATGTTTGATAAACTCTATGGCGTCAAGATTTTCCTTGCCACCGTAGGGATTGGGGATCCAGTTGTCGTCTTTTCTGCCGTAATCCAGATAAAGCATGGAGGCCACGGCATCAACCCGGATAGCGTCAATATGAAATTTATCAATCCAGAAGAGGGCGTTGGAAATGAGAAAATTACTCACTTCCCGGCGGGCATAGTTGAAAATTAATGTACGCCATTCCGGGTGGGATCCTTGTCGTGGATCTTCATGTTCATAAAGAGCTGTCCCGTCAAAACGCCCCAGGCTGTGACCGTCCGTGGGAAAGTGAGACGGAACCCAGTCAAGGATAACACCGATATCATTCTGGTGGCAGCAGTCTACAAAATACATGAAATCCTGCGGGGTGCCGAATCTGCTGGTCACGGAAAAATAGCCGGTGGTCTGATAACCCCAGGATTCATCAAAGGGATGTTCCATGATCGGCATGAGTTCAATATGGGTAAATCCCATCTTCTTCACATAGGAAACAAGGCTGCCGGCAAGTTCGCGAAAGGTAAGGAATCGCTCAGGATTGGAAGGATCACGCTGCCATGATCCCATGTGAACTTCATAGACCGAAACAGGGCGATCATATAAATTGCTGCCGCGTTTTTTGTCACGCCAGGACTGATCCTGCCATTCATAATCCTCCATATTCCAGACAATTGAAGCAGTTTTAGGCCGCACCTCGGCAAAAAACTGGAAGGGATCCGACTTCTCCATAATGTCATTGGTGGGTGTCCGGATTTCATACTTATAGATTTCACCCCTGGAAATACCCGGCAGAAACAGTTCCCATATGCCCGAAGAACCAAGAACCCTCATCTGGTGAACCCTGCCGTCCCAATAGTTAAAATTGCCGATGACGCTGACCCGGCGGGCGGCAGGTGCCCAGACGCGAAATATTGTCCCCTCAATACCGTTGATCACGGCAGAGTGAGCACCCAATTTGTCATAGAGGTTATAATGGGTGCCATGATTAAAAAGGTGGCGGTCATATTCCGAAAGCTGCGGCAGAAACTGATAGGGATCAAGATGGGTGCGGATTTCGTTGTTATAGTATGTTGCTTCAAAAGAATATTTAAAAGGGACGACATAGTCGGGAACGACAATTTCAAACAGCCCCTCCTCCCGCATTTTGTACATATCCCTCTTTTCCCCCTCCAGAACAAGCCGCACGGATTCGGCAAGGGGCAGAAAGGCGCGGATGACGGCTGAGTTCGGATCATGTTCCAGAACATGCACGCCAAGCACCAGAAAGGGATCATGGTGATCCGAGGCAATGACTTTGTTAAGTTCGTTTGTTATGTCGTGAATCATGGTATTCCTTATAATTTGTCACGTTAGGTAAATCTACTGATCATTTGAAGTGCCACAGTAAATGGCTTGGATAAGCTTTTCAGTATTACCCTTTTTTTTAGAAAAACTGTAGCATATTTCCCCCAACAATCTCTATTAATTTTTCTTTAACAACATCGCACTTGACACACTTTTTTACTTTGATAAGCTGCAGTGCACGATTTTGTAAAATGGTGGGTTTCTGCGTGATCCTTTTGCCAATGGTTTTTTTATGGAACTGACAATAAACAGCCTGACAGGATATTTTCTTATTGCCACACCCCAGATGCCTGATCCGCGTTTTGCCCGTAAGGTCATCTATATGTGCTCCCATGAACCTGAAGAGGGAGCCATGGGAGTGGTATTAAATCAGCCGATTGAGGATGTATCGCTGGCTGCGCTTTATGAAAGCATGAATATCCCTGTCCCGGATATGAAGCTCCCATCCATATTTCTGGGAGGTCCCGTGGAAATTGAAGCTGTTTTCATTCTCCATTCAAGTGATTATCCTGCACGGCAATATATCGAGATCAACGAAGAGGTCCGCATATCGAGAGATCCACAGATTCTACAGGATATCGCCGGCAACAAAGGGCCGCAGGATTACCGTTTTTTCCTCGGCTATTCAGGTTGGGGGCCCGGCCAACTTGAATATGAGCTGTCCCAGGATGGCTGGTTGGCTCTTCCTGCGGACTATGAGGACATATTTTACATTGCTCCGGGAAAAATGTGGGAAAAAATTACCTTAAAGCATGGAATTGATATCAGCCTTTTCGGAGAAGTAACCGGCAAAGCTTAACTTGCATTACAGCAATTTTATAGAAAGGAAGACCATGGAAGAAGAAATTTTTGAATGTCAGCAATGCGGTTATTGCTGCCAGGGGGAGACAACCGTATCACTCACGGATGACGATCTGCAAAGGATGGTGGACTATATCGGCATTCCGGAAAAAGAGGTGAAGGAGAAATATCTGCGAATCACCGGCAATGTCATACAGATGAAAATCGTAGACGGTCATTGCATCTTCTTTGACAAGGGCTGTACGGTGCACCCTGGAAAACCGTGGCGCTGCAGTCAGTGGCCGCTGCACCCGAGCATTTTACAGGACCCCAACAACTTTGAGGCCATCAGCACATCGTGTCCCGGTATCAAAACGAGCATGGGCTATGAAAAATTCTGTGATATTCTCTCCGCCCTCATCAGAGCAAAAGAACACAAGTAATGCGCCTGGAATTGATATTTCCCGGCAAAACCAAAGAGTCATACCTGAAAAAGGGGGTAGCCGACTTTACCGAACGACTCAGTCATTATGTGAAGACGGATTTTAAGATCATCAAAGACAGGTCAGGAGGGAAATATACGGCACGCGCCATACAGCTTGAAGGCGAACAACTGCTGGAAAGCTGCAGCAAATCGGCCTATGTGGTGGCACTTGATCCCGGCGGCCGGCAACTCAGCTCTGAAGAATTTGCCAAGACGGTTGAAAACTGGGAAGGGCAGGGGAGGCAGGTGGTATCTTTTGTTATTGGCGGCCCTGAAGGACTTTCACCTGCGGTCCTTGCCAGGGCGGACCTGCTGCTGAGTCTTTCCAGGATGACATTTACCCACGAGATGGCCCGCCTTCTCCTGCTGGAGCAGCTGTATCGAGCTTACAGCATCAAAGCGGGAACGAAATATCATAAATAAGTCAATCAGACCGCCTCAACGGCTGTTATCTCAGGCACTTCAGATTTAAGAAATTTCTCGATTCCTTCCTTTAAGGTAACCTGAGACATGGGGCAACCCCGGCACGCACCGGTGAGTTGCACCTTGACCACCCCATCATTTGTTACGTCAATGAGCACAACGTCTCCCCCATCTTTCTGCAGAGTGGGCCTGACTTTGTTCAATGCTTCCTGTACTTTTTCACGCATGGGAGAGGTCTCCTTTTTCAATTTTGTCGATGAACATAGCACAGAGACCATTTTAAGACAAGACTCTGTTAACTAATCGAAAAAGCTGCTGGCTATTTTAAAAAAAAATATTCTATAATCAAATATTGAAATTTTCATGGATTGACACTATTCATCACCTTGCCCTCCGGCGGTGATAAGATGTCTTATGGGTTTTCTCCTTAACAATTCACACGAGTGGAGTGGTCTGCATGGTCCAGCAATCAAAGAATAATATACTGCTTGAAGTCGGCACAAATGAGCTTGAAGTTATTACCTTTTATCTTGAGTGGATTGATCCTGACACTAAACAGCGCCACAAAAACACTTATGGTATCAATGCGGCAAAGGTAAAAGAACTGGTTGCCTATCCCGAAAACATCACCGAACTGGCAAACAGTGTTCCCTGTGTCAAGGGCGTTTTTCTTCTCCGCAACAATACAATACCTCTCATCGATCTCTGCAATTGGTTTTCCTATCAGACCGAAGAAAAAAAAGAGGGGGACAGGAAATGGGTTGTCATTGTTGCCGATTTAAACGGCAAGGCCTTCGGTTTTATCACCCATGGTGTGGATAAAGTATATCGTATTTCCTGGTCGCAGATTACGCCTCCTCCTGCATTGATTGCTACCAGTCAAAGCATAACCGGAATCTGTCAGGTGGATAATCTTATCATCCAGATGGTCGACTTTGAAAGAATCGTGGGTACTATTGATCCGAGTATGGTGGTGAAATCCAATCGCAATGAAAAGGAAGCCATTGAGATCGAACAAAAATATGACAAGGCGGTACTGGTGGTCGACGATTCAAGGGTCGTGCTGAAGCAGTTGACCAATACTCTGCAGAATGCCGGATTTAAAGTGATCCCAAAGCCTGACGGTCAGGCCGCCTTTGAATTTCTCGAGGATCTGCGACAAAAGGGAGAGATCGACAAAAAGATCCTGGCTATCATTTCAGATATTGAAATGCCCAGGATGGATGGCCATCATTTCTGTATGCGCGTCAAACAGCAATCCGCCTACAAAAAAATCCCGCTCATCCTCTTTTCCTCGATGATTACTGATGCCCTGCGCCGCAAAGGCGAAACTGTAGGGGCGGATGATCAGATCACCAAACCGGACCTTGATAAACTGATTGACAGAATGCAGCACTGCATCGAAAAATTGGCCGATTCATAGCAACATGTTACTCTGACCGGACTTATGACTCTATCCCACCCCTTTTTTTTTACGTTACATTGGGTTGAGACAAAGAAATCTGACAACAAATAGACCGAATCAGCTGTTTATATTGCTCAAGCAATGTGTTAAAGAAAGGACATTCTTTGTTGACCATGCCCCTGAGATTCGCTATAAAGACTTCTATAATTCATATCTGTTTATAATCTATAATCAATTTGTAACATATGTGTACCAATGAGTACCAGATCAAGTCAACTTCAAAGGAGTAAGAAGATGGGAGAAACTCACGATACAGCCTTTATTCTCTGGTTTGATGATATCGGAATTGAAGATGTGCCGATGGTCGGCGGAAAAAATGCATCTCTTGGTGAGATGTATCAGAAACTTACATCAAAAGGAGTTGCTGTCCCGCACGGTTTTGCCATTACCGCCTATGCCTATCGATATCTGTTGGAAAAAGCGGGCATCGAGGCTGCTATCAGAGAGGTACTGTCCGATCTTGACACCCATGATATGAAAAATCTTTCCGAACGCGGCGAGAAGGTGAGAAATATCATCAGGACTGCGGAATTTCCGGATGATCTCCGTCAGGAGATTATTGCTGCCTATAAGAAAATGGAAGCGGAGTATGGACCCAATGTTGACGTGGCTGTCCGCTCATCCGCTACTGCCGAGGACCTTCCTGACGCATCTTTTGCCGGTCAGCAGGAGACCTATCTCAATATCCACGGCTATGACAATCTCATCCAGAACTGCCGCAAATGTTTTGCCAGCCTTTTTACCAACCGAGCCATTTCCTATCGCCATGACAAAGGTTTTGGTCAATTTGATGTCTACCTTTCCATCACTATCCAGAAAATGGTGCGCAGTGATTCCGCCTCTTCAGGAGTACTGTTCTCAATCGATACCGAAAGCGGTTTCGAGAATGCTGTTTTCATTACCGGTGCCCTGGGACTCGGAGAAAATGTTGTCCAGGGTGCGGTTAACCCGGACGAGTTCTATGTTTTCAAGCCTACCCTGAAACAGGGCAAACGGCCCATTGTCGGCAAGCGTCTTGGCAGCAAAGAGATAAAGATGATCTATGACAATGACCCGAACACTGAAGAGCCTGTCAGAAACATTGACACAACCCCGGCAGAACGCGGAACCTATGTTATCAATGATGATGAGATCCTCCAGTTGGCCAAATGGGCCTGCATCATCGAAGACCATTACAACAAGGGAATGGATATTGAATGGGCCAAGGATGGAGACGGAGTTAAGGTTGGCACCGGTAAGCTCTTTATCGTCCAGGCAAGACCGGAAACAGTTCATTCTCAGACCTCTAAAAAGACCATGGAAACTTACATCCTGAAAGAAAAGGGTGAAGTGATCGTGGAAGGGCAGGCGGTAGGCACGAAAATAGGCCAGGGCATTGCCCGTGTTATTAAGGATACCGCCCATATCGGCCAGTTCAAGAAAGGGGAGGTCCTGGTGACCGATATGACCGATCCTGACTGGGAACCGATCATGAAAATCGCCGGCGCCATTGTCACCAACCGTGGCGGACGTACCTGCCATGCCGCGATCATTTCCCGGGAACTCGGCATCCCATGCGTCATCGGCACGGATAACGGTTCGGAAATCATTAAAACCGGAACAGAGGTAACCGTATCCTGTGCAGAAGGAGAGAGTGGCTACATCTATAAGGGCTTGCTCAAATATGAGGTAGAGAGACTTGATCTTGATTCAGTCCCTGCCACCCGCACCAAAATCATGATGAATGTCGGTATTCCGGAAAAAGCCTTCTCAGAAAGTCAGATTCCCAATGATGGTGTCGGACTGGCCAGGGAGGAATTCATTATCAACTCCCACATCGGCATTCATCCCATGGCACTTTACAATTTTAAGGAACTGAAAGCCAAGGCAGCCAGTGATCCAGAAATTGCTGAAGTGGTAAAGGAGATTGAAAAGAGAACGAGCGCTTATCCGGACGACAAGAAACGGTTCTTTATTGATAGACTTGCCGAGGGTGTGGGCCGCATCGGCGCCGGTTTTTATCCGAAGGATGTTATTGTCCGCCTGTCCGATTTCAAGAGCAACGAATATGCCAATCTTGTCGGCGGCAAACTCTATGAACCTGAAGAAAGCAATCCCATGATCGGCTGGCGCGGGGCATCCCGCTACTATGATCCCAAATACCGGCCTGCTTTTGAGCTTGAGTGTGAGGCGCTGCTCAAGGCCCGCAATGATATGGGCTTAACCAATATCAAACTGATGGTGCCCTTCTGCCGCACGCCTGAAGAAGGCAAGAAGGTCATTGCGGTCATGAAGGAATGCGGTCTTGTGCAGGGAGAAAATGATCTGGAGATTTACGTGATGTGCGAAATCCCCAGCAACGTCATCTCGGCTGACGCCTTTGCCGACGTCTTTGACGGCTTTTCTATCGGCTCAAACGATCTTACCCAGCTCACCCTCGGTCTTGACCGTGATTCTGATCTTATTGCCCATATTTTTGATGAGCGCAATGATGCGGTAAAAACCATGGTCAAGATGGTGATTGACACAGCCAAACGGCGCGGCAAAAAAATCGGCATCTGCGGCCAGGCTCCCAGTGATTTCCCTGAGTTTGCCACATTCCTTGTTGAATGCGGCATTGACTCAATGAGCCTCATCCCTGATACAGCGATCAAAACCAGACTGGCTGTGGCCAAAAAAGAAAAAGAGCTGGGTATCAGCCCTAAATAAGCAGTATCCGGTTACAGATCTTTACCACTCAGACCACAAAAAAGCGGCCCCGAGATCATTTCTCGGGGCCGCTTTTTTTTATCCTGTAGTTTTCTACTAAAAAGCAAAAATGAGCATTCTTACTTGGAGAGTTCTTCAAGCCTTTTTTTCGAGGCTTCAACCTGATCGCTTTTCGGATATTCTGCGATAATTTTTTTGTAGACGATCTTCGCCGTATCGCCGTCCTGCAATTTCTCAAAAGCCATCCCCTGCTTGAATAAGGCGGCAGGTGCCTTGGCGTGATTGGGGAAATCGGCTATGACATTCTGGTATTCAAGGATGGCCAAGGCAAATTCATTCTGGTTGAACAGACAGTCGCCCACCCAGAAACGGGCATTGACCGCCAGATCATCATTGGGATTCTTTTTGATGAATTCGCTGAAAAGATCCTGGGCTTGTTTATATTTTTTTGCTTTAAACAGGTCCAGAGCCTGATCATACATCTTCTGTCCGGTGGCGCTGCTCTTGCTTTTGATCGGTTCAGGTGAACTGAACTCCTGGCGTGGCTGCGCTTTTACCTCGGTAGCTGTTTTTTTCGTTTTTTCAGGTGTTATTTCATGGGGCTGGCTGCTTCTGCTGGCGGCATCCGCTTTTTTTCGAGCCTGCTCAGCCGCCCGGGCGGCAGCCTGGGCCTGGGATTCTTTCATATCCACCAGGTTGGAATTCACCGTTGATAACCGGCTGTCAATTTCACTGGTGCTTGATTCCACACTGCCGATTCTTTCCTGCAATTCCACGTTTTTTTGTTCGGTTTGTTGCTGGATACCCTTGAGGGATTCCTGCAGGTTCTGATTTTCCTCCTGCAGATTGCGATAACGGTGGCGTGATTCGTCAAGCTGTCCTTTCACCTGTAATAATTCCGTGTTCAGGCGGTCTACGTTGCTGCTCAACCCCGCCTGTTGTTTTTTCATAACCTCAACAGAGGTTCCAGCACCCCTTTGCAGTTCCTGAACGTTATTTTCAAGTGCCACCATTCTGTTGTCCATACTCCGGACTTGCAATTCAAGGCCGCGGAAATCCTGGTCTGTAACACAACCGGCGAGAAGGGGAAACAGGCCGGCAGCCAAAATCGAAAGATGATAGCAAGAACGATTTTTCTTCATCATATCCTCTTTTTTGTCTTTCTTAATCAAGCAAAGGGAAAATTTAGGGGCCGTTCAGAAATAAGTATACTTTTTTCATCCATTTTTTTTACGGCCCCTTATGCCGTTTAAATGTTTCAAGGTTACAACTATTTTTTGAACAACGGCTTACTATCCATGCGACCTGGTAACTTTGTTGCTTCAATTTACCCGGTATGACCACTGGGGGGTCGTCTGATTTCCGTCAAATGAATATAATTGTCGCATGTCCCTGCCACTCTGGGAAATAACATACAACTTCTTTTTGCCGCTTACTGATCTGCTGAAAACAATCTGTCTTGAATCGGGTGACCAGCTGGGCGCTTCATGATCGCCCGCGGAGGTTGTCAACTGTATCGGACTGCCTCCCTCAGGGGAGATTTTAAACAGCTGATAGTGACCTTCGTATTTACAGGTATAGACGATCCATTTACCGTCAGGCGACCAGGCAGGAGTGGTGTTTTCATTGCCCTGATAGGTAAGCCTGCGGGTAGAGCCGGTATTGAAGTCCATTATATATATTTGCGGTTCTCCGGTTCGATCGGAGACAAAAACAAGTTGCTGGCCGTCAGGGGAAAAATTCGGGGAAACATTGATGCCCGCATTTTCTGTGAGCCTGCGCACGATTGAGCCGTCAATCGTGAGCTGATAAAGGTCCGGATTGCCGTCTTTACTCAATGTGGCCACCAGTGTTTTGCCGTTGGGGGACCAGGCGGGAGCCATATTCAGTCCGGTTCTTCGGGAAAGGGCCTGGGTTGTCTTGTCCTGGGACAGATCGGTAATGTAGAGATTGGCATTACCACGATGATAGGATGTATAGGTCAGCTTCGAGTTGTCAGGAGAAAAACGGGGAGAAACGGCCAGATACTTATGCCGTGTCACCTGACGAACCGAATCGCCGAAAATATCAGCCAGATAAATTTCCTTCTGCCCTGACTTATCAGAGACAAAGGCAATCTTGCTCTCGCTGATGCCGGGAATGCCCGTCATTTTTTCGATTGCCTCATCACAGAATTTAAGGATCATCTTTCTGCTTTTATTCCAGGGGAAAGTATACTTGCGGCCAAGGATCATTTTCCCTTCGATCACATTGTTGAGGCGCAATACCATGACCACGCTGTCGCCACTGACCTCATACTGTCCGATTACCGTGAAATCAGCCCCTACGCTTTTCCAGTTGGCATCCTGTCGAGCTCCATAGGAGGCAGCAGGTATGGTCTGGATGAACCCATGAAAATCCAGAGCCTTGGCGGCCAGCACGGCAAGATCCCGGTCATACTGCTGGACGGCCTCCGGCTTATTTTTATTGACAAAATAGGGGACGGCCACCGGAATCTTCCGAAATTCCGCCGAAGTGATATCAAGATTCACCCTTTTGCCTGCCCAGGCATCTGAAAAGGGGAGAATAAACAAGATGGCAACTAATGTGATAAGTGTCTGTTTCATTTTTTTTAGTCAAATTTATTGTAAGCCGCTGGG
>Ga0180007_10005408_pt1 | contig 12922 bp, 14 predicted proteins | sample MM_PC_MetaG_FD_121122 | JGI IMG/M metagenome (GOLD analysis project Ga0180007, IMG submission 121122) | Groundwater microbial communities from the Aspo Hard Rock Laboratory (HRL) deep subsurface site, Sweden - MM_PC_MetaG | ecosystem: Environmental > Aquatic > Deep subsurface > Groundwater... | reverse complement strand
TTTAGATTATATCATAATTAATGGTACCTGACACCATTAATCTGTTTAGATTATATCATAATTAATGGTACCTGACACCATTAATCCATTAATCACCATTAATCCTGACACCATTAATCCACCATTAATCGGATTGCCGCCTTGAGAAGGCGATGTCCTAACCGTTAGACGATAGGGCCATGTAAAACTATATGAACATTAATACTCCCTAAAAATACCAAAATACTTAACTATTTACAAGCTCCCCAACGATTTGAGCCGTTGAAAAATGAACAATTAAAAAGCCCGGCTAAATTAGCAAGGCTTTTATTTCATATTAAAAAAAAGAAGAATTTTTTCTCTATAAACTCGTCTAATTTCTCTTCTTCTTTTTCTTTTCTCTTTACGACGAGCTCTTCTTAAGAACTTGTCAATAACTTTTAAGCTGTAAAGCGACATCTCGCCATCTTCAGCCCTTTGTTTTAACTCTTTTAATCCAATTAAACTTTTTGAACCAAAGAGTTTCTTTTTTTGCCTTTTTAGGTAAAAAAAGTATTTTATGTATTTAATCATTTTGTATAGTTTTAAAGTTTTATATAAAATAACATTATTTTATAGTTTTGTCAATCTTCGCCAAGGAATTACCTTCAACTAGGACTCCCTCTCTCAATTTCCCTTATCTATGCTAAGATATAAGAGTGAAAATTACATCAACAAAATTTATGAAGGGAATTGTCGGATACGACAAGATATTAGCAGATGATATACCCCAAATTGCTTTTATTGGGCGTTCTAATGTTGGTAAATCAAGCCTTATAAACCTTCTAACCAATAGCAAGATAGCTCGAACCAGTTCCTTCCCGGGTAGAACTCAAGAAATAAATATTTTTTTAATAAATGATTCTTTTTATCTTGTCGATATTCCAGGCTACGGCTTCGCTCGTCTTTCAAGTGGAGGGCGTGAAAAAATCGGAGGAATGATTGATAATTATCTTTTTAATACATCACACAATCAAAAAAAAATAATATTGATAATTGATGCAAATATTGGCTTTACCGAAACAGATCTTTCTATGCTAGATGAACTCAAAAAAAATAACAAGAACTTTCTCATAATTGCAAACAAGATAGACAAAATGAATCAATCTGAAAGCTATAAAAAACTAAAGGAAATAGAAGAACAATCAGAAGGTCAGCTAGTTATCCCCTTCTCCACAAAGAAAAAGAAGGGTCTTGAAACCCTTCTTAAAAAAATATTTAGTTAGATAAATAGTTATGGGTTTAGCCTACGAAAGTTAAAGCTATTCCAGTTTTATTAGCACGGCCTGTTCTTCCAATACGATGAACATAGTCTTCATATGTAGCAGGAATGTCATAGTTAATAACATGAGTCACATTTGGAATATCTAATCCCCTAGCAGCCACATCTGTCGCCACTAAAATTTCACTATGATTATCACGAAAGGCGGTTAATGCACGTTGACGTCTAACTTGGTTTTTATCTCCATGAATTGATTCTGCCTTAAACCCACTTTGAATTAAAGTTTTACATAATTTTTCAACTCCATACTTTGTACGGCCAAAGATAAGTACTTTAGTAAATTCTTTTTTTGAAAGAAGATCTTCTAAATAATTAAATTTTTCTTCACCTCTACCAATACGAACAATATCTTGTTCAACATTTCGAGCGGTATCCCCTGTTTTAACTGAAATATGTTCAGGGTTATTTAAAAATTCTTTAATTAATTTATCAATTTCACTTGTGATAGTAGCTGAGAAAAATAAAGTCTGACGATTAGGAGCCATACTAGACATAAGAAATCTCATATCATCGACAAAACCCATATCAAGCATTCGATCTGCTTCATCAAGAACAATTGTTTTAAATTCATCTAAACGAAGAACCTTACGATCAGCTAGATCTTTTAAACGCCCTGGTGTACCAATTACAAAGTTGTGAGGGCGACGTAGTCCAGAAATCTGAGGATAAGTACTTACACCACCAACGCAACAAACAGAAAAAATCTTAAGACCTCTTCGAAAATCTAAAAATTCATCATTAATCTGTGTTGCTAATTCCCGAGTCGGTACAATTACTAAAACCTTTTCACGAGGGTTATTTAAAATCTTATCAAGCAAAGGAATAAGGAAAGCTGCAGTTTTACCTGTACCAGTATTAGCAACACCAACAACATCACGTCCATCAAGAACAAAAGGAATTGCTTTATCCTGAATTGGAGTTGGGTTTACGTAACCTTTCCTAGCAATGTTGGGTTGAAGAATTGGACTAATCTTAAATTCATTAAATTTATTTTTTGGTATATATGGAGCTGATTCAACAATTGGATCTGCTTTACAAATAAAACGAGAATAATGAATTGAATTACCCTCTTTACCACGACGAGAAGAACCACCTGAACTTCTTCTGTAGTTTCCTCCACCACGACCACTATTTTTCTGACCACCAAAAGATGGCTTACCCTGACCACGAAAGGCAGGCTTACCGGAGCTAGAGCTCCGATTATTTTGTTTTTTATACATAATGTGTTTTTCTAGTATATGAATTAAAATTAAAGTGAAATGATGTCCCCTTTAGTTTTATACGTATACCAGCGCTACAAGCGCAAGAAAAACCAATGAGAATATAACTTACTGGACAACTATATAGTAATACCCTAAATTTGTCAACTTATGCACTAAAATCTACCCACCAAAACTTCGTAGATGTTGGCGGAAAAAATTTTTGTTTTTTATTTAGATTTTCTTTTAGCTGCTTTTTCAGCAAGCATAACTTTCTTTATTTCAAGTCTTTTCTTGGTTTTAGGAGAATACTTTGATTTTTTGTGTCCGTGTAAGGCTGTGGCTCTTTTAGGCATATAATTTTATCAGATTATTAATAAGTAATTGCATTATACTGCAAATTAATAAATAATCCTAAAAAAATTAAAAAACAAAATCACTTGGAAGCTGAGCTTCCAAGTGACACAGAATTATATTTTAGTAAGAGGAAATTACCGACTTTGCCACTCTTTTTCCTGACGACACAATAGGCTTAATTTGAGCTCAGGATGAGCCATAACAGCTATTACAGCCCTTTCTAGGCGTATTCCCTGCGAAGCTTTCATTAATATGATATCGCCATTTTTAATGAATCCAATTAAAAATTCACCTGTATTTAAAGAAGTTTCAAAATGATAAATATTCTTTTCTTGAAATCCTTTATTAATTGCCTCCTCAGCAATAAATTTTGCTCTTGGTCCAACTGTAATTAAAATATCCGCTATTCCAACAAGTTTCTCTCCAACAATCCGATGTTCTTCTTCTGTAAATTTTCCAAGTTCAAGCATATCTCCAAGAACAGCAATTTTTCTTTGACCTTTCATTTCTTCTAAAACACCAATAGCTGCTTCCATAGCAACAGGAGAAGAATTATATGTATCATCAATAATAATTGAATTATTAATTCCCTCAATAAGAGATAATCGTCCTGGAGGAGTTTTATATTCACTAACGGCATTAATAGATTCAAGTAAATCACAACCTACTTCACCAGCTACAGCAAGAGCAGCTAGAGCAGAATCAATATAATGAAAACCAATAACATTGGGTAGAGTTACAGGAAAAGTGTTTCCGTTATATTCAAGTTTAAAATTAATTCCTTGAATAATTTCCATATCCCCCTTATTTTTTATTAAATGTAAAGGATTAGTAATATGGTAGGTTGCATTTTCTTTCTTCCCGTAGGAAACTGTTTTAGATTTTGCCTTACTATGAAGCGCATAAACTTTTTCATCATCGTGATTTAAAATAAGAACTCCATTAGCTAAAGTTGCGTAAGCTAAAGTACTTTTTTCCTCAATTATTTTTTCTACACTCTCAAAAAATTCAACATGAACAGGCTTATCAGGAAAACGCGTAATAACTGTAATATGAGGTTTAAGCCATGGAATAACATTTTTCTTTATATCTCCTGGCTTCCCTACTCCAACTTCAAGCACAAGATATTCGGGATATGACTGTTTCCATATAATTAAAGAAAAACCACGGATAATATTTTCAAACCAAGTAAAAAAATTATTCCATCCGTTTGGCATACCAAGAATAGTCAAAGGTAAACCTATTTCGCTATTAAAACTTTTTTCACTTTTGCGAACAGTCTTAAATTTTGAAAGCACAGTAAAGATAGCATCCTTTGTAGAAGTCTTTCCAACAGAACCAGTCACAGCAATAATCTTTGGATGATAGCGGAGTAAAACTAGCTTAGCTTGCCAAGTTACAATTAAAACAACAATTTTTTTTAATATTTTTTTCATAAATTTTTTTCCGTTTTTTACTTTTAACTTTCTACTTTCTACTTATCTATCTATCTGGCGGTACATTATAATAATTTAATAAAAATTTAGTTATATTAACAAACGGAGGAATAAGAGTTTGTGAAGCATATTTTATACCCTTAGGATTTTCCAGAAACAAAAAAACTAAAAACTCAGGTTCATAGGCTGGAAAATATCCAAAAAATGAATGTATATGCCTATCTTGATAATAACCTCCTTCTTCTTTTTTCGCTACTTGAGCTGTTCCTGTTTTTGTGGCAACACTATAATGCTCTAATTTGTGAGCCCCATTATCATAAGATTCAAAAACATGAACGAGCATCCGAGTAATGGTATCGGCAGTTTCTTTTTTTATTATACCTTGAATAGAAAAAGGATAATCAAGAGTGTCTGATGAACCATTATCATATTTAATTTCTTTTGTTAAGTGTGGAATTATAAGATTACCTCCATTAGCTAAAGAAGAAAAAGCTCTAGTTGCTTCAATTGGTGTCATAGCGATTCCTTGACCAAAAGCAGCATTCGCATACTCAATATCACGAGGACTATCTAGATTTTTAATAAGTCCAGATGTTTCGTTTGGAAGATCAATCCCTGTTTTCTTTCCAATACCATACGATTTCATATATGAGCGAAACTTATCATGTCCTAATTTATTTTCAACATAAACCATTCCAGTATTAAGAGATTGATCAAGTACGGTTTGCATTGTTGCTAAACCTCGTCCTTTTTTATCAAAATTATTTATTTGTTTATTTTCAACAATAACAAAACCTCTATCAAAGTAAGTTGTTTCGGGTGTAAGAACTTCAGCATCAAGAGCTCCAGCCATAACAAGTGGTTTTATCACTGAACCAAATTCAAAAACATTTTCAACAATTGGATTTCTATAAACAGCAGTATCAGGAACATTACCAAAATCATTTAAATCAAAAGAAGGAAAACCAGCGATTGCATATATTTCTCCATTTTGAGGATTAATAATTATTCCACCAGCCTGATCAGCATCCCACTTTGTCAAAGTTGCAGATAACTCAGACTCGAGAGTATGTTGAGTCGTTGGCTCAATTGTTGTAACAATACTACCTTGATTATCTGTTCCTGAAATTGTATCTTTTATATTTGAAAAAACTTCAGCAAAAAAATTAACATAAATTTCATCTTTTGGTTTAGATAAAGTTTTTTCGTAATACCTCTCTAATCCATATTGCCCAACTTTATCATCACCTTTATAAGCCAAGAATCCAAGTGAATGAGAGGCTAAGCTTCCTCCTGGATAAAAACGCCAATTGTCTTTAAAAATGGAAACACCTGGTAATTTTAAATTTTCAATCTGACTAATTTGTTCTTTATTTAAATGAACAGCTATTTCTTCATAAGGATCATTCTCTTTGGAAGCATGTTGAATAAAATTATCATGATCCATTTCAATGTATGGATCCAAAGATTGATAAAGAGATTCTGGGTCAATAATATTTTTTGTATTTAAAGCAATCTTAAACCCAGATAAAACTGTTCCAGCTGCAACAAGAGACCCATCCTTTTTTGAAAAAAATATTGAGCCACGATTAAAAATATCACTTGATGGAGTAGAATATTGCTTATCTGCTTTTTCAGCATATGAATTGTTATGAACAATTTGAACAATAAAAAGCTTAGAAATTAAAATACCAGCAAAAAAAAAGATAAGGATAGAAATAATCCTTATTCGTATTTTAAATGAAAATAAATTCATTATCTAATAGCAACGTAATTAATAAAACGAGTAGCAAAAATATTATTATGAGCATCAACAAATCCTTTAGATATAGCATAATCTTTATCAATTTCACTAATATTATGAAGATAAGTAAGCTCTAATTGACTTATACTACTACTAAGACTTTGAATCTTATTTTCAAGAGATTTACGAGCTAGAACATTAAAAGTGATAGAACCAATAAAATATACATAAATTACAAAAAGAGAAACTAGCCCCAAAATAAGCACCTTGAATAAAGTACGTCGAGTATCGTTATTTTCAATTATATTTGCTGTCATTGTTTTTACTGTATTCATATTTTTTCTATTATTCGTAATTTAGCGCTACGTGAACGTGGGTTAATATTAATTTCACTATCACTTGGAATTATTGGTTTTTTAGTAATAAGATTAGCATATCCTTCTTCTTTCAATTTTTTAAATGCATGTTTAACGATTCGGTCTTCTAAAGAATGAAAAGTAATAATAACCATTCTCCCCCCATGAGCTAAATGATGAAATCCATTTTGAATAACTTCTTCAAGATTTTTTAACTCACTATTAACTGCAATTCGTAATGCTTGGAAAGTTCTAGTAGCTGAATGAATTTTTATTTTTTTATAATGACCTCCAACAGCTCCTTTAATTATTTCTACAAGATCAAAAGTTGTTTTAATCTTTTTTTGCTTACGAGCTTCAATAATTGCTTTTGCTATTTTTTTAGAATATCTTTCTTCACCATAACCATAAATAATGTCAGAGATACTTTCTTCTTCCCAATTATTAACAATTTCTTCAGCAGTTAAAATATAATCGTCTGGATCCCCTTCTGCTCCCGATTCGTGAGGGCAGACAGGTTTCTTCATTGTCATTAATAATGGTTCATCTTTAAGAAAAGAAAATCCACGACCAGCAACCTCAAGTTGAAATGAACTAATCCCTAAATCAAGTAAGATTCCATCAACATGCATAATATTTAATTCATCAAGAACTTTATCCATTTCTTGAAATCCAATTGTTCTATAAATAACATCATGATCAAGATCTCCGATTAATGATTTAGTTCGTCCTATAGAATCCTTATCAAAATCAAGTCCGATAATTTTAACTCCAGAACCAAAAATTTTAATGATTTCGAAAGTATGCCCTCCACCACCAAGAGTACCGTCTATAAGAATATCTCCTGATTGAATATTAAGACCTTCAATCGATTCATTTTTTAAAACAGGAATATGCGTCATATTATTAAAGAACACCTATCTGCCCTAATTTATCAGCAAGGGCGTCAGCCTGTGTTTCAACAACTTTCTTATAATCTTTCCAAGCTTTTTCGTTCCAAATTTCAGCTCTGTTTTGTACACCAATAACAACAACCTTGGAAGAAAGTTTTGAACGATTTTTTAAATTTTCCGGAATTAATATTCGGCCTTGACTATCAACACTAACAACAACCGCTTGACCAAACATAAATCTCGAGAAACTTCTATTATCACTAGCCAGCATAGATGAGTCAGATAATTTTCCTGAAATTTTTTGCCATTCTTTTATAGTAAAAATAGAAAGACAATTATCTAAACCAGGAGCAATAATAATACTATTCCCTATCTCTTTGCGGAATTTTACCGGTAAAGACATTCGATTTTTTTCATCTAGTGTATGTGTATATTCTCCAATTAACATAATGGTTAAGTAAAATAAAGTTTATTTTAATATATCCCACTTCATCCCACTTGGTTCTAATTATAAACCACTTTCCCCCACAACACAAACATCTCTCCCCACCCCAAACTGTGGATAAGTATTAAGCTAAAATAAATTGACTAAATTAAAAATTTGTTATATAGTTTATAAAAATTAGAATGATGAGAGAAAAAAAAATTACTTCGCCAGGTATTTATATACCAATAAAAGGACTGAATGGTAGAAAAATAATTCTAATTCCACATTCCTTAAAAGAAAAAAAGTGTTTCCCTGATAGTGGAGGGCACTTTAGTATTAAAGGATTAAAAAAAATCCTACCCCTAAAAATTTAAATTAAAAAAAACCCGCAATTTATGCGGGTTTTAAATTTACCTTTTTATTCCCTCGGTTTCATTATTGGAAAAAAGATTGTATCTCGTAGATTTTTTTGTTCAGTTAGTATTGCAACTAGACGATCGATTCCCATTCCAAATCCAGTCATTGGTGGTAATCCATGTTCCATTGCTTCCAAGAATCTTTCATCCATTTGCATTGCTTCTTCATCCCCTCCTTCTTTCGCTTCTGATTGAGAAGTTAAAAGTTTTCTTTGTTTTAGTGGATCAACAAGTTCAGCATACTGATTAGTAATCTCAGCTCCCGCCATAATTAATTGAGCAACTTGAGCTGTTCCATCTTTATTTTGCTGAGCAAGAGGTTTTAATTCTCCAGGAAAATTTGTTACAAAAGTTGGATTAATTATTTTAGCCCTAGAAGACTTTTTATAAATGTGATCAAGTAAGTTACCTCGCCCCATCTTTTCAGCTTCCTCTTCTTTCATTCCCCATTTAACAGCTTCTTTACGAGCATCTTCTATTGAAATAGTTGTGACATCTATATCAGCATTTTCTTTTAGCAGAGATATAAATGATACCCGTGGCCACTCTCCTTCAAAATCAACACTGATAACATTTCCATCTTTATCAGAAACATTAAATGTAGTTTTACCTATAATATCAACAGCAATTGATTTAATCATTTCTTCAGTCCACTTCATATTTGTTTCAAGTGTCTCATAGGCTACATACCATTCAATCATTGTAAATTCTTGCATATGAGTTGGATCAGAACCTTCATTGCGGAAACATTTACCTATTTCATAAACTCCTCCATAACCACCAGCCATAATTATCTTATGTTCAAGCTCCAAGGAAATACGTAAAACCATCCGCATATCATAATCATTATGATGAGTTTCAAAAACTCGAGCCATAGCTCCACCTGCTTGATTTTGTAAAATTGGAGTTTCTACTTCTAAAAAGTTTTTATTATCAAAAAAGTTTCGAATAAATTTAATAACTTCTGCCCTAGTCACAAAACGATCATAAACTTCTTTGTTCATAATCATATCTAAATAACGCTTACGATATATTTCTTCAATATCTTGCAATCCATGATATTTGTCTGGTAATGGAAGTAAAGCTTTTGTCGCCATAACCCATTCTTTAATTAAAATACTTTGTTCTCCACGAGTAGTTACAAAAAGAGGACCGGTAACACTAATGAAGTCACCGTTATCAACTGTTGAAATAAATAAATTAAATACCTCTTCGGAAAGTTCATCCTTTTTAAGAACTGCCTGTAATCTTTCTGACTCATCTTGAATAACCACAAAAATTATTGCTCCCTGTCCACGAGTAACAATTACTCTTCCAGCAATAGAAATAGACTCGTTCTTTTTTTTAGATACAAGTTTGTCAAATTTACTTTTAACTTCTTTAATAGAATATTTATGCGAAACAGAACTAGGGTATGAATCCATCCCCGCTTCTTTTAACATCTTTAATTTTTCTAAACGAACAGTACGTAATTCTTCAAGTGAAGCCATAGTTCTATTGTATATCAATTATGGTGTATTTGACTAGTCCCTTAGGTGTTGAAATTGAAATAGTTTCTCCTTTTGCTTTATCAAAAAGGGCTTGACCAATTGGAGATTTATGTGAAATTTTGTTTTGAGTCATATCAGCTTCTTCCGCACCAACAATATGATAGAGAATTGTATCTTTATTTCCTTCCTTTTTTACACCAACAGTTGTTCCAATTTCAACCTTAGCACTAGAGTGTTTTTTAACAACTACAGCTGATTGAAGCATATATTCAACAATATTAATACGATCTTCATTTTTACCTTGATCTTCACGAGCCTGGTGATATTCAGCATTCTCAGAAAGATCACCAAGGGCTTTAGCAGCTTTTAACGCTTCTTGAATTTCCTTTCGTCTAGTAGTTTTAAGATAATCGAGTTCATTTATTAAAACCTTTTTCTTATCTTCTGTTATATAATTGACTTCTTTCATAGTTGCCAGATTCTAGCAATTTATGACAAATATGTCAAAATTTGTAGCATCTCATAGATAAAGCTTTAGGCTCTATCTAGAAAATTACTCCAAATATTCAGGAGTATAGACACTCATGTAATCAATCACTTCACTCATCACACGAGTGGAGTTACCAGAAGCTTCTTTAGGTCCACGTTCCAAAAGAACAATAAAAGAATATTTTGGATTTTCATAAGGAAAAAATCCAATAATCCAAGAGTTTGTATTTGTATTTCCATAACCAACCTGGGCGGTTCCTGACTTAGCTGCAACTTTAATATTTGACAAATAAAGTGCAGTTGCTGTCCCCTCGGTAACAGCCATTCTCATTCCTTCATGGATAACTTTCATTTCTTCTACATTAATTGGTAAAGTAATTTTTTGAGATTCAAAAGAATTATCATCAACTCTAATATGCGGAACTGGCATAGAACCAAAGCTTGCAATGCCCGCAACTGCCTTAGCAATTTGAATTGGGGTTACTTGAAAGCCATACTGACCAATTGAAGAGTTATATGTATCTCCAACTCTCCATATTTCACCATCAAAAGTTTTAGCTTTCCATTCTGGGTTTGGAATAACTCCACTTTTTTCTCCACCTAAATCAATTCCTGTTTTCTTTGTAATTCCAAACATACTTATATATTCATCAATTTTTGAGATACCTAAACCAGCTTGATCTTGATAGCCTCCACCAATTTGATAAAAATAAACGTCAGATGAAACAGCAATTGCTTTTTTCATATCAACATAACCAAAAGAGCCATGATCTTTAAAGACAGATTTTTTATCAGGAAAGTACGGATTCGGAATTGAAATAGAACCATTTGAAAGAATAAACTTAAAAGAAGAAATAACTTTTTCGGCTAAAGCTGCATAACCAATAAATGGCTTAACAATAGATCCCGGAGCATACAAACCAGAAAGAGATCTATTAAGAAAAACTTTTCGTTTATCAGAAAAATATTTACTGATAGTTTCATTATCTTTCCCTTCTGATAAAATTGTACTATTGTATTCTGGGTAACTTGTAATAGTAATTAATTCCCCAGTTTGAATATCCATAATAATTCCTGCCCCACCTTGAAAGCCAACATTCTTTGCCATTGAAGAAATTGAATCGTACATTTTTTTTTGAATTTTAGTATCAATGGAAAGTTTTATATTTTCTCCTGGAATAGGTTTAGTAATAATATTTTCAGACTGAATTTCTCCATTTACATTAGTTTCTGTAATACGTACACCATTTCTACCAGAAAGAAGTTCGTCATAAGATTTTTCAACTCCGTCTTTTCCAATAAAAGTATCTTGCCAATAATAACCAGAGGAATCTTTCGCTGGTGAACTAACATAACCAAGAAGTAAACTAAACCCTGATAAATCATAATATTTTCTTTCAGGAGACATCAATTTATCAATATCTATTTTATCCCAAGTATTCCAAGCTAATAAAACATCATTACGATCATAAATTAAACCACGAGGGGCAATGATTGGTTTTTTTATTAAAATATTATTTTCACTTTTTTCAAAATAACTCTCGCCTTTAATAATTTGTAAAACTGTAAGCTTTCCAATAAAAATAACAGAAATAAATATAAAAAATATTCCAAGTATAAAGATTGAATGTTTGGGAATTGGTTTTTCTAGCCGTCCTTCAAATTGTTGTTCATTAAAATCAGGTAAGTTTTTTGAATCAAGAAAAATTTCATCTGGATCGATGTTCCTTCTCATTTTTCTATTGTTAAGATGAAATTTCATTTAATTTATTTAAAATTAAAACTACTGATATAAAATAATTTTACGACGAAGGATTTGAATACCTATGTAGAGAATAATAAGAATAGCAGAAAAAGATACAGGTGAAGTTATAAGACCACTTCCTGAAACAATATATAGAGCATAAATAATAATCCCAGAGATTATAAATTCATAGAAATTCTTAAACAAAAATATACCTATAAATACCAAAATAGTCCCGACCCACCAAGGTAAGATAAATAAAGATAAAAACAGCACAATATCAAAAATAGCCCTTTTCATGAGGCTATTATATCACTTCTATTAGTTCCTCCAAAGTTAGAGAAAATCCAACACCTCAACAGAGTTGAGGTGTTGGAATATTTACAAAAATCTCTTATATTGTATAAAATTACCAGCCTTGCTGGATTTGAGCCTAGAGAAAGGTTTATCTATTTCTTATTTTTTTATAGATGGAGCGGAAGAATAGGAAAACAAATAGGATGATAACGCCATAGAAAACTATTTTATTACCAAAAATAAATTCAAGTGCTTTAAGAAAGAAAAGCTTTACTTGGGCGATAGGTTTTTCTGTGGCACTTTCTAAGGTATCCGTGCCTTCTTTTTTTGTATTATCTTCATATTTAAGAAGTTTTTCTTCAGTTTTTTCTTTACTATTAAGAATTTTAGTTAAAGTCTCATCACGAAAAGTTTCCACTACATCTGCTCCGGTTGAAACAGAATCACTAACAGAAGCTGGTAAAACATTATTAATTTTTTCTCCAACTTTAGCTAATTCATTCTTAATAACATCACTACTCGTTGAAGATTCTCCATCTTTTTCTTTCACAATAATAGGAACAAACTGACGGTCAGAAGAAGTAGAACTATTTTTAATAATAATATCTCCTCCAGTATTCAAAGTTGAAGAAATAATCTTTGCAGAAATAAGATGATCCCCTCCTGTTACTTTCCAAGAAACAGAAACTTCCTGTAATTTTTGTGATGGAATATCTATTTCTCTAGTTCCCAGAATTACATTCTTATCATAAAACTCTACTTTAGCTAACAGGG
>Ga0180007_10005407_pt1 | contig 12925 bp, 23 predicted proteins | sample MM_PC_MetaG_FD_121122 | JGI IMG/M metagenome (GOLD analysis project Ga0180007, IMG submission 121122) | Groundwater microbial communities from the Aspo Hard Rock Laboratory (HRL) deep subsurface site, Sweden - MM_PC_MetaG | ecosystem: Environmental > Aquatic > Deep subsurface > Groundwater... | reverse complement strand
GACCAGAAATACCAGTATAATCGTCAATAATATTATGCAATTCATCTATACTTGGCAAAAACTCTTCCCAATCCTTACAAGCTTGATTATAACCACTAAAATACTCCGATACTGCCTCATTATCTTGCTTCTCTGGTCGTTTCATTTTTCAATCCTCACTAAAGGCTATCGTTTCCTACGTTTAAATAATATCTTTCCGACTCTTGATTACCTCGCACATCAATAATAAATCTTGTCTTACTATTCCCTGAAATTATAGGAATTATACCTCGTTTAAACCATAATTCCCTAAAAGTATCTTCGCTCATATCTCCGTCTGGCATTGGCTCAGTTGTAAAAACTGTTTCTTTCTTGGCTTTTTCTACTATTTTGTATATCTGTTCCAATTCACTTTCTAACAATGGGATTTCTACTCCTTCTACTTTAATCATTATTTCCCCCCTTTTATTTTTTTTACTAATTCTTCAGTTGTATCAACAATTTCCTGTATATCCTCAACGGATATTTCTTTTTCCATAGGAAAGTTTTATTTTTCATTCTTAACCTCATATTCATATAGTTTCATTTTACTTCTCCTTCTGGTTGACATTCGTTACAATAACATTCATAGTTTCCTTTTTCATCAATATTTATTTCTGAACCACAACTATAACAAGATGGCGGAATATGAGTTAAGCAACTATCCCTATGTGTCCAGCCCTTTGATAAAAGGAATCCGGCAAATATCTTAAAAGTAAAAGTTTCTATTTTCTGATGAACGAGCTTATGGTATTCTTCTAAATCTTCCGTTAATGCTTTATTAAGCATTCCTTGATTTTGCAAATATTTATCCTTGTCCATTTTTAGTCAACTCCTTCTTTTCCCTCATGTTCAATGCTTTTTCTAATAGCTTCTTTTCCCGTCATTTCTCTCTCCAATGTATCCAATCCAGTATCTGCCTTCGCAAAAAACAGATTAGCTGGTCTATGGCTGTTTCGAGACTTATCTCTCCGTATTTATAGTGTATTAGTATTTGGCGTATGGTCATTTGTTTTTCTGTTCATTTCTTCTTTTTTTGTCAATCCGCATTTTTCGCATCTGAAAAATATATCAAATACATGTTTACAGTTTTTTTCCTTTAATTTTCTTAACCACATACTCCAAAGCATCAGTCCCCTCCAAAAAAATGGCCGCCGGTGCGCCATCTCTTTTATCATGGTAAACAAGATATTTATCTTTATAATATTCCTCGGTTATTTCGTTGTATTCAATAAGTATGCCTTCAATTATAATCCTCATGATTCACCTCTTTTTTTGTTCATAATTTGGACATTTTAGTACTTTATGGGGTGTTTGACTGCACTCTTTTTTGCATGTATCGCATAAACTTTGTTTTTTATTCATTTTTTCTCCTCGATACTTTCAACCTTGGGCATCCTCGCAATATTTTTGTGCTTGGAGTTTTGGGATGTTTTTTTCTCACTCGGTAAAATTCGTTGAAGACAAGCATAGACCCTATTCATACCCCAAACGTTGAAATTTGAAGGCTAAAGTGCCTCATTTTGAGGCATTGTAGAAAAAATTCCTATCTCTTTTTTTCACTTCCGCTATAATCTTCACTATTTCGCCCCCCTTCGTGTTTAATCGAATGTAAATATACTCATGGCAGAAAAAATTTCCGATATCATCTGAAAAATAAATATAACAACTATTATTGTCTTTAACAAAAGTTGCTGCATAACTAAATGCCTGATTTGCCCAATCAGTATTAGCATCGGGTAAGGGGATTAACATATAATCTTCATTTTTTATGGTATAAAATCTTGCCCTGTATTCACTATAAACATACGCAAACTTTTTCAACCAATCATCTATGCAATATTTTTTTATTATGTTTTCTTCTTCTTTTGAATAACTGTCTTCATGGTTTTTGAACTCATATTCCTGCACATAACTGATGCGTTTTATTAAATGATACAACATTTCCTTTTTTAGTTTTATGTCAAAGTCGTCTTGCGTGATTTCTATTACACTTGGATTAACAGGAATACTATTTATTAACACCGCCCCTATTAAAATACCTGCTACGAAAATTATAATTATTTGTAACATTGTTATATCCTTTGTTAATAATGTTTTCATTTTACCACCTCACCTTCCTCCAGCCACTTGGGCTTTTTTCCCTGCTTAAACTCCTCTCCACGCCAGCCGCATGACCGGCACACGCCAAAACCAGTTGACGTTTTTACCAATTTTTTCTTTTTGCACTTAGGACATACTACTAATACTATTAAATTCAAAATTGCTCCTCTTTTATCGGATTGTCTTTTCTCCGCAACCCTGCCGGGCAAATGCAGTTTATATTGTAACCACACTCATTTGTATATCTTCCCCTGCCGTTGCATTTAAGACACATCGTCTCTGTGTAGTCAATCCAATCCCGCCAGTTGTTAAAAAATCTTGACCCATCCTGAATGTAACCCTTTGCAATCCTTTCGCTTTTAAGATAGTTGTCTAAGGCTTTATTTATGTCAACCCAATCTTGGTCTGTTTTGACCGAGGCATTAAAATGTTTTTCAGCCGCTTTCATTCCAACCTTGTTTGGATATTTAGCCCAAATCTTATTAAAGGGGTAATGCGTTTTACTTATCTTCTCTTTACTTATCTTCTCTTTACTTATCTTCTCTTTAGACCGAGGGCTACCCAACTGGTAGGGGAGTAGTAGGGGAGTAGTATGGGAGGGATACTTTTGTAGCGATGGTTTTTCTACCCTTTGATGTTTGTGCATATTCTTTAAAAAGTAGTATTTACCAGCCTTGTATTCTTCCCCATCATATTGAAAAGACAACAATTTACCCAACTTAACCAATTCAGTTAATAAAGAGTTAATATCTACATTTTCATAAGGGAAAATCTGTGCCTTAATCCATTCAGGTCTATTTGGGATAGTAAAAACATTGTCATCTGCTATACCCCAGAGTCCAATATACAAAAGTCTAGCGTGGGGAGTTACTTTTGAGATTTCTTCATCAAGAAAAAATTCAGGGTCAATCATTCTTCTCCTTGCCATTTAAGTTCCTTTTATAAATAGGGTTTAATCATAAATATATCCAGTTATCCCGTATTTCTTTCTCACTTTTGGACGCTGTTTTCTTTCAAATGACTTCTCGCATTTTTCATTGCAAAATAAATTAGAGCAGGGTTTTCCACAATTCCAACACCAGCCTGTAGGTTTCATAAATAGTCCACCTCATTGGGATCAGGAATATATATGTTTAAAAACATACTAGCCCATCGTTTGATTTTTCTCAAATATTCCTCAAATTCTACAGTTGTCAAATCTGTCGTGCTTCTTACTGTTGGAACCTTCCCGTCTTTTAGCAAAAATAACATTTTCAGAGCTATATGAGCTTCATCTTTCGTGTATCCTAAATCTTCAGCAATCATCTTCACGACTACGGCATGATAGTACCGATTTTGCTGATTACTGCGATCCTTTTTCCTCTTGTCAATAGTTAGCTCTATTTCACAGCCGTTAAGAGATTGAATAAGCAGATTATATTTATCTGGCTCAATTAAATCCAATTCATTTTTAGCAATCGTTCCGTAGAATATTTTTTTCAAAATGGCACCTCCTCTGATGACGCCTTATCATCTGGCATAAATATATCTCTCACTGCATTTTCTGAACTTTTTTTTGCCCCAAATATTACCCGTATAGCAGTTACTTTTAGAGTACTAAATTGTTTCCCTTCTTTTTCCCAACGGTCTTGTTTTATTTCACCAATTACTGCGCAAAGGGCGCCTTTAGAAAGATATTTTTTGCAATTTTCTGCCTGGTTATCCCAAACAACTATGGGTATAAACGATACGTCCGTCTTTTTTTCTCCATCGTTTGTATAGGTTTTGTTTACTGCGATTGAAAAAGTTGATATTGCTGTGCCATTTGTTGTGTAATAAATTTTTGGGTCTCTGGTTAACTTTCCAGCGATTACTACAGAGTTTATATTCATTCTACCCCCCTATTTTTTTAACCATTTCCGCGAGTTCTTCGCAGAATAAGTTAAGTTCGATTTTTAAACTGTCTATGAATTTTTTATTACGTTTTTCCCTGATGATAAATGGTTTGAGTCCCGGATAGTAAGAAAAGAAATCTACCCATTTACGTCCCGTTACAAACAGCTGCCCTTGTACTTGTTGAAAATATGTAGAGGGCAAGACATTGTTTAACAAATACCCAACGTGGGTGGAAATCAGCGGACATTTTATTTCGAGCATTCCTTCTTCTCCAATAAGCCCGTCAGGAGAACATCCGTACAGTTTTTTTTCATCTGGGTAGCATAATCCTACTTGCTGAACTTCGATGTCATGTAGTATCCCATATAGCTGCCTGCCCTCAATTTCCTTTGTACATCCCTTCAGCATTGCGATATTTTGATATGTTTCCTCGTGTAATCCGGTTATTTTTTCTCCGGCTAATTGCTGCATATATATATCTCGTGTTTTAGAGGGAGTGCCATTTATCTGGATAATTTTCTTGAAGTTACTCGCCGAGGGTAACCCTGCTTTCGCGGAAAACCACTCTGAGCTTTGCTGGTCTACATTTAAGATAATCATTCTTTCTCCTTCATGTTCGTGGGTTTACCATTATTTACTTTCTTGCTTTTTAGTGCCTGAAATGCCTGGTTAAACTGTGTTTTTGGCAGCATATCTAATGAATCGACTTTTAAAAATATGGAAAACTTAGCTTCCTGTACGTTTTTATCAGCCATCATATCCCGCAGTTGACCAAGCTGTTTATCGTTTATGTATCCATTTTCTGAAGTCTTATCTGTGTTGTCCTTGGTGTCCGCGTCTTTGTTGTCATCGATTAAAAACATTCCCCCAAGAGCGCATTTCCTGGCATAACTGGATGTTGCCCCAGTAATCTGGCTTTCGTCCATTCCCTTTTTTGTCGTTGCTTCTCTTGCATACGCGGTTACGGTTAACACTTCTTTGCTGTCTATATCAGTTAGTGTTACTACAGCCTGTACATAATACCTGTCCCCTACCTGCAATAAGCCATCTGTTATTAATAATAATGTTCTTTCTTTAGCGCACAATGGTTTAACCGACTCTAAAATATCCTCACATGAACGATATTTATATTTCCCAAACATGTTAAATTGATTTTTTGGTGCCTTCAATTCTGTTTGAATCCTAAGCAATTTTTTTTCTATCATCTTTTTCCCCCTTTTTTAGATTAATTAATTTCTCTACCATTTTATTCCAATTTTTCCGGTCAAAATCTTTCTCAAACCAGGCTCCTTTAGTACATATTTTCCTGATTTCTTCTTTTACCTCCTATTCCTCCTCAATCTAAATTCTTCCCGGATTTCCACACACTCTGGGCAAAATTTAGTGTAGAGAACGTCTACCATATCTTCACAAACAAGATATTCTATGGCATCTTCGGTTTTAACCCAGTTGTGGCAATTATCACACAAAAGCAAGCCCTTAAAATGTTTAACCTCGCATGCACTTGCTGTTTCTTTACATCTCAATGGACAATTTTCTAATCCCATGACTCCCCCCTTTTTAGATATCAAATTCCTCTTTTAAAACTCTCTTTGTTAATGATTTATAATAATTATATCTGAGGTTCTCTTTATTCCAAGCTTTTATTAAAAGTGGATGTATCTTTTTAATTATGTCAAGATGATAGTTTCTACGTTCATCTAAAAATTCTAAGAACTCCATCCTATTCATTTGTCACCTGCTTTTAATAAATATTTAACATTTTTTACCCAATTCTCGTTTAATTTGTGTGCTTTTGGGGGTGAATAACGATTGCCTAAACATTCAATAAAATCAAAATTGCATTTATGATTGGAATGTCTTTTTCGATGATTACGAATTGTGTTTAAACATATCTTTCTGGCATAGTTTTCATCACTGTGAGTGTCTATGCTTTTAATTCCGTAGGGATATTTCTTGGAGTTCTCTGCTTTGTAGATGGCATTAGCAACTTGGTCATCAGTAAAAGCAAAGGCACAAGCTACCCGCAAAGATAAAAAAATTATTATGGGGACTTGTGCCATAATAATCCAACCTGTGCCTTTGATTAGTTTTTTTACTTTGCGGGTTTTCATAATTACTCCTTATTTTTTGATCATCTTTTTTGATTTAAAATAATTACTTAGGGCTTTATCTATAATTACTTTTTTAAATCGCCCTTCTTTATCCGCCAACTCTTTGACTTTTATATAATTCTTGTCTGAAATTTTTATTGATTGGCTCATTTTTTACCCTTGTTTACTTTGTGCTACTTTTGTCTACTATTATAAGTATACCTTATTTTTATTTGTTTGTCAAGGGCTAAATAGCTAAGTATTTTCTACCTTAACATTAGGAGGGTGGCAATGATTATAAAACCTCTGCCAAGTTCTGAAATGTCATCATTGGGAATTGAGCCGATGAATACTGTTGCGGAAGAAAGTACGATTGCTCTTAGGATTATTGGCTGCCAACTTACACCACACCAATAAAGCGGGATTGCTGAAAGCCCGATTGCCAATCCATGAGCAAACCAATGCTTTGGCTGTGGATCGCCAGACTTCTTAAAATACGTGGATAATGAGAATGCTAATAAAGTACAAGACAAAATTAAGTATCGATTAACTGGAATCCCATAAATAATGCACCATGAAAAATATATTAAAGGAATCCCTATGTCTCTTATTTTTGTATTAAACCACCATGTTGGAATTTTAGGAAAACGTTCTTTGCCCCCGTTCCCCAATCCTCCAAGGCGGTAAAAAATTCCACTTGCCGAGCTAAAGAGGATTATTAACAGTCTTTGTATCATTTGCTTTTTTCTCTGCTTGTTTAGAAGAATAAGACAATCCGAGTTTAAGCCCAAAAATTCTTAGTCCTAAAAATGCCTTCTCTTTATCCTTCTGTTCAATGATTGAACGGTTGTCCACATAGACTTCTTGTGGTTTGGTAATTGTAGTCTTGTTTGTAGTCTCATAGGTAGCCCTGGTGATAAAATGATATATACCTAAACACAGAGAAGCTATTAGCATTACATAGAATATTTTACATAGCTTCTCTGGGTTAAAGATATTGAATCCATTAAAGAATTTTCCTACACTAACTGCCATTATTTTAAGGAAGAATATTAGCGGACAGCCGAAGTCCCGCCACTTTGTGCCTGCGTTTGTCCCGCCCTTGCGGTAGGTTTATCCAGAGCATAGTGCACTGTTTCTTTATCAGGGTTAGTTCCAATCTTATGGTCTCCACACCAGTCATGTTCTGCATACACAACAGGATACCCTGCCAATGTTGGAGAACGCCGTCTACACCGGCCTAAAACGTTTTGCTTTGGGCTAAAAAATCGGCAAGTACCACAACAATATCCAGTTACTTGATCCCACTTATCCACGATTATCAACTCCTTTTTATTAGATTTCCATTACATTGTGGCTTTAACAAAATACACGCCTACAATACAATCAAATTCGTTATTAGCGCCGTTTGAGGTGTCGATTCGGCTGCTGGCTATACCTATGAACGGAGAAAGGCGTAAAAGGTCAACCACGGGCATTGTAACCCCCATATCACTTGCCTGAACAAGGTCATAGCTGACCGTTCCGATAAGTTTATTAATTTCCTTTAAGCTCTCTATCCGGCTATCTGCTGACGCTACCCCTACAGCGAATGTGAGTTTATCCTTCTGGTAGACATCCCATGTTGCCGTATAATTAGTTTCTCTGTTGACTAATGAAATTCCAAAGCCGTAATTGCTGGCCGGTATCTTCTCTAATGTATCTCCTAAATCAAATAAGCTCTCTATCCGGCTATCTGCTGGCGCTGCCCCTACAACGAACGTAAGTTTATCCTTCTGGGAGACATCCCATGTTGCCACACATGTATCCCCTAAATCAAAATCTGCCGCTGCTGCTACGCTTGCTGCTAATACAAAACACAGTGCTAATGCTAACTTTTTCATTGACCATTCCCTCCATTTTGTTTGTTAAAATACGATGTGAACACCATCATTAAAATAGCTACAATCGCCGTGTCTGGAACTTTATTTTTCCAGACAGCATAACAAAATGTAACCCCGCAGATAACCGTAAGTTGAAATCTGCCTGACATCAACTTAGTTACTACCTTCTCCCACATACTCACCCCCTTATTTTATTTTTATCTTCAAACTTGTCTGAATGTTCCTTATCTTTTATTACCTGGCATATCTGCTCCGCTTCTTTCCTCGAAACATAGTGTCCGTCTACCCATACTGCCGTAATTTTATCCTGGTAATAGACAAATTGCCAGTTCCTGTCGAGTATTCGGAAGATGCCACCTTTAATCTTGAAATCGTTAATATCGTTCATTTATTTAACCTGTTTAAAATTTCATTAAACCTTTCGCTCATATATCCTCTTAAATCATCTATGCTTTTTTCTAAGCTGTGATACCGGCTATTACATGTATCTTGAAATACAACATTATTGTATTTTTCATTAATTCTTTTTTCTACGTCTTCCACGTATTTACCTAAATTTATAGACATTTTCCATATTGTACCAATTAAAGCTAAGACTGCTATAATATTCGCTATTGTATTTATCGTTATTTCAGCCATTATAAATTCTTATCTATTTTTTGATTAAGACGCAAAAGTGTCTCACTGATTTGTTTAATTAAAATGGTCTGCTCTAAGTCAATCTTCTCGTTCTCAACAATCTTATCTTCAGCCTCTTCAGTCTTGGCTTCAAGTCCCTTAACATCTGATTCAGTCTTTTCTTCAAGTTTTTCCACATCGTCCTTCGCCTCCTCTTTGATTTCCTCGACTTTCTTTTCTACGTTCTCGGTCTTTGCTTTTAGAGTGAAGAAACCAGTGTAGGCTGTTAGTGCGCTTGCTAAGAATATTCCTAATGCGGTGATGAGTATTTTTTGCATACATAAACCTCCTATCGGATAGTGGCTCCTGACAAGGTTATCCCCACTGTCTTAGGCGGAGAGATGGTTGCTACTGCGTTTGCAACATTCGAAAGCCCTGATTCATTCGGCACTTCATCACTTGTCTTGATTGCGAAATAATAAGTTATACCTTTGGTTAACCCGCTTACTGTCATTGTCTCTGCTGTGCTTGCAATGCTTGGTGATGGCTCGCCTGTCGCCTCTGTGTCTGTCGCCCATGTCCCTGAATTAATGGTTGAGGTTGAATACCTAACGTCATACGTTGTCGCTGTGCCTGTTACACTATCATCACCAGGAGCTGTCCACGATAAGTCGATTGTCCCTACCGAAGCACCGGATGCTGCGGATAAATCAGAAACATCAGCCGGGGCATCTGTGTCAGTGCCTCCTCCATATATCTCGGCGGGGATTGTATTCCCTAAATACTCCCAAATATAGCCTGTAAGCGTTTTTCCATCAACACAAAATCCTCTATCCCCGCTTATTACAGGATTGTCTGAGTCTATGTTTGCATCCGCGTCATCCCATAAAGACTCGGCTGCGTGTGATACGGCCTTCATGTCAGTGCGCATTTCCGCTTCATTGGGGAACGGCCACAAGGCGACTGCTGTTAAAGTGTTCCATCCTGCCTCATCATAAAGGGTTCCGGCTGTGCCATGTTGATACATGATCTCCGCTCCTATCTGCCCACTATCTGAACCTGCTGTCTTTAACGTAGACCCCGCTTCTATCCTTGTTAAATATAATAACCCGTTAGTTAAAGGGTCGATTGCATTCTCATTTTCAGAGCATAAATCATTCGCCCCTTCTGTCCCGGAATAGTTGCCATCATTGCCGTAATAACAGTTGTAATCTTCTGTAGTAAGCCCTGCGTCCACTGCATTTCCACTATTTGTTATATTATAAATAATGCTGTCCGTAAGGTTATCAGTCGCTAAATCTGCCCTGGCGTTGTACCCAAATACTGTGCCTACCCCTATCGTACAGTTGTCTACTGTTACCGGCCCATCTCCCGGTCTTGCATACACATTGTTTTTTGGGTAGCCGTCTGAATATCCCGCAGGATACCTGTTGTTCTTTATGTCCCAACTAATACAATTACTTAAAAGAATATTTGTAACAGGGGAATCCTCCATGTAAAAGCCGCCCTCATGGTTTAAAGCTATGCATCCGATAAAACTTGTTTGGTTAGCTCCGTTAGGTGTAAAGAATGCCTTTAACCCATCATAAGTGGAGTCATTTGCTCTTATGTCTAACCCGTCAATCGCAATGCAGTTTTGAAAGTAAACATTCGGCTTGTCATAATTAGCAAATGCGGCATAAGGCTCTTGTGTTGCCGGGCCATTATCTGAATAAAAATCAAACCTTACAACGCACCGCCTAAAGATTATATATTGTCCTGTTGAAGAAGATGTTCTCATTGGGTATCTTCCCCCGCCATACGCATAACATTCCTCGAATAAAATATAATTCCCAGCGGCTTGAAACGCAAACCCAGGGTCTTGTATGCCAGGCTTCCCATCAGAAGAACATCTTATTATTTTAACGTAATCTCCGTTGACTTGGCAGTCGTTCCCCGTCCCGTGCATCTTAAATCCCTGCACATGAAGATAATTTGTTGAGTCAAGATACATATGCGAGCCGGAGGACATATCGTTAAGGATTACACCCCAATCGTTTTCTGCGTATATAAAAGTGTACGCTTCTGCTGTGCCGCTGGGAGGCTCTGAGATAGGCTCATCTGTGTACGTCCCGTCTGTTATGTATAACGTATCCCCACCGCTCATAGCTGCTACACCTGCGGCAATCGTGGTCAATCCTTTGGCTTTTGTTTCGTAAGGTGAAGTAGCTGACCCTGCGGGATTAACCCATAGCGTAGCAGGGTAAGCATTTGTTGCGTATAAATTTATTGCGTATAATAGGAATATTATTAAGAGTTTCTTCATTGGCTCGCCACCCCTGAAATTGTTTTTATAGAACCCACGGCAACGCCATTCCGAGTCTTTACACTCGCCCAAGCTAAGCCATTAAGAGTTTTTATTACACCAGCTGCTGCCACATAAGGGGCAAAAGAAGCTGACATTAAACACCAATCTTGGCTGGTAGGATATACGGTGAAAGAAAATACAGTTTCTGCTGCACTTGCTACGGGTTCATAGCCACCCCAATAAGTTGCATAATACCACCCATAACCAGACATTGTTTCGCCATCTACAGCCACTGGAACTATTCCTGTTCCAGCGTGAGTTCCTCCACCGATAATCCAGGCATTATCAGTTATAGTAGTAATTGTATTAGTTGCTATCGTTGTGGTTCCTGTCGCTTCCTGAGTAGCTTCTGGAGCCTGTTGCGCTACGCCGTAAAAAGAAGAACAGCGAATTCCCCCTCCAGTTACTGTCCCTGTCATGCTTACTACAACATTGTGTGTTCCTGTATCAGGAGCAAGCATATACCATAATTCCCCTCTATTATAAGTAGACGAAGCATGGTTAATATCATGGATTTTAGTTAGTGAGGCACCATTATAAGTAACACCTGTTACAACAAGGTTAGCAGCAGTAGCATCTTCCCCCCCATAAGCTACAACCAAAAGCCTGTTATCTTGAACTGCTACTGTTATGGCTTGAGTTTTACTTGATGCACCTTGTATGTTTCCCCCTGCTTCGCTATCAAAGACAATAGCCCCAAAGCAGTTAGATGTAAATAGTAGACTACTTGCTAATAATAGTAATAGGCGTTTCAAATATCATCTCCTCCTTATATGTGTGTATAGTATGAATACTCTGGTGCAAAGAGCAAGTCCTCAGCAGTGATTGCTGCTCCTAAAATCCTTATAGCTGCGTCAGTTGTTGTCGGTTGGGTCAAAGTCATATCTCCCGCTGTTTCACTCATGTACAAAGGACTGCCTACTGTGAACGCTGGGAAGGCTGCTGAACGTATCTTTCCGTATATCAACATCTCTGTAGCTTCACCGTCTGCTCCTGCTAGTACGCATATCCCTAACTGCTTATCGTACCCATCAGAAAGGTTAGCGTCTACAAGTTCCCACCTACTATCATTTGCGTTTAAGTAACACAAGTTCCCTACTGCTAAAGTAGTAACTCCAGATACGCCTGTTATCGTAATGCCAGACCATGTTTCATCACCGCTTAATGCGGCGTCTAACTTGATGTCAGATTGTCCAAGCTGAATGTCTGCTGAGAACGTATGTAAGGCGTCCCAAGTAACCGCATCTTCTTCGTTGACTAATGTCTTATCTGTAACAATAGCGTTTATTTCAGAGAAGGCATCCATTTCGTCATCGTTATAAACAGCTACCCCGCCTTCGGTTAAAGTAGCCCCTTCTATGTTAGCAGTAGATAATACCGCTTTTGTCGTTTCTAACCTGTCGTCTGATTCATCAAACCCTAATACTTGTACCTCAGACCCTGCCTGCATGGCTTTAACATACCAGTCAGCATTCTCTCCACCATCGCCACCATCTACATATTCATATCCGGTGATACCAACTTCTTTGTCCGCACCAGCGGCATCGCTATCAAAGTATGTACTGGCAGGGTTAGCAGCCGCCCCCGTGTTCACTCCCCCTGCCACTGTAAGAATGTTTGTCGTCTTATTATAGGTAAAGTCTGCATCCGCCCCCATAGCGGCAGCATCGTTAAATTGTACCTCTGTATCATTCCCTGCCACGCTTGCGCTTCCACCTGGTTGCATTTCAAATTCTTGGTTTCCTGAATTATAAGTAACTACATAGTTATCAACAGATGGCAACCCGGGTAATGAAACTACATATTGAACCTCATCATCGTCATACCAACACATAGCCCCATCGTCAAGCCCGGCTACTGTGTTGTCGTATTTAAACTCACCCACTGCGTCAGGTGCGGCGTTTTCGTCTGTAAAAGAAACCTGCGGAGAGAATAAATCTGTCGCTGCTACTGAACCTCCAAAAGTCGTTGCCCCTAATGTTGTAATG
>Ga0180007_10005406_pt1 | contig 12928 bp, 15 predicted proteins | sample MM_PC_MetaG_FD_121122 | JGI IMG/M metagenome (GOLD analysis project Ga0180007, IMG submission 121122) | Groundwater microbial communities from the Aspo Hard Rock Laboratory (HRL) deep subsurface site, Sweden - MM_PC_MetaG | ecosystem: Environmental > Aquatic > Deep subsurface > Groundwater... | reverse complement strand
GTTTATTTGTACTCCAGACTTCAGAGGTATCTTTTACCCTATTTACATGTGGCCATGGAAGTATGTAAGTCACTGGGATAACTTGACCAGAGAGGGTGTAATCAAAACTTTGACAGAAAGCTGGAGATATTATATTTAATTCTTGAGAAGAAGTGTGGAAAACAGTAGGTAACTCTTCTGGCGATATCCAACGAACTTGCTTAATAATCCGACGGTATGGATTATTGTCGTTGAAATCCAATGATTCAATGACGGGTTGTTGTGGAGGGCGAAAACTTTCTGGATGCATAACTATAGGGTATTATACCATAATGTTTCAAGAGGAGTGTGGTTAAAAATTAAAACGTAAAAAGTTGGAGGCTTTTATCAAGAATGATGAGAAATTTCTTCGACTAGATATTGGGTTATTCGAATATAATGTACAATATATTCGAATAGGGTATAATTAATTTATGATAAAGCAAGAATTAAAAAATACAGTAGAGTTTTTCAACCCGTGGTGGAAGGGAGAAAGTTTAGATACCGGTATATGGCGATCAAAATATTTGGAAAAATTATTTGATTTAATTTCTTCGAAGAAGATAACCTTTTTAATCGGTTCTCGTAGGGTTGGAAAAACAATTTTAATGTTTCAAGCTATAAAGAAATTAATTAAGCAAGATGTTGATCCTAAAAAAATATTATTTTTGAGTTTAGATAATATAAATTTAACAGATTTTGATGTTTATAAGTATGTATTGTCCGGTGAGTTTGAGTATTTATTTTTTGATGAAATCCAGTATTTTACGGGTTGGGAAAAACTTTTAAAATCTTTGTTTGATTTACCAAAGAAAGATTATAAAATAATATGTTCGGGGTCTTCGTATAAAACTATTAGTTTGCAAAAAGGACTTTTAACTGGCAGAAATTCAGTTATAGAAATGTTTCCGTTGGATTATAAAGAATATAAGAAATTTGAGAAGACGGGAAATTACAACTTGGATAATTATTTGAAATTTGGTGGTTATCCGGAGTATGTTTTGGAAAAGAATCCAAATTATTTGAGTGAGCTATTAAAGGATATTGTTAATAAGGATATTATTAATATTTATCATATTCGAAATAAACAGGTAGTGTTTGAGATTTTGAGAGTGATATCAAAGCAGATTGGTTGTAAGAATAGTTATCAAAAAATTTCTCATGTGGTTGGGGTAAGTGATGATACGGTTAAGAACTATATATCTCATTTAAATGAGGTTAGGTTGATTGGGTTTATTTCCAAATATTCTGAGAGCCCGAAAGATATAGCCTATTCTCAAAAAAAATATTATTTTTTGGATACCGGAGTTAGGAATTCATTAACCGGATTTGAAGATATTGGGTCTTTGGTCGAAAATACGGTTTTTGTTAAATTATTGAGAAGATATGGGGAAGAAAAGATATTTTATGTTCAAAATCAAAGAGGGAAAGAGGTAGATTTTTTGGTTAAACTTAATGAAAAAGAGTGTATTTTGATTGAGTCTAAGTATAAAAAGTTTAAAGAAAGTATATTGGAAAAATTATCAAATATATTTTTAAAAAAAGAGATATATGGTTTAAAGCCGATTAGAAGAGTGGTGGTGACTGATAATTTGAATAGTAAGTTTGTTGTTAAGGATAAAGAAGTGGAGTTGGTGAGTTTGGAGTCTTTTTTAAATGAATAGTTTTTAGGAAGCGAGGCGTTTTAGGTTTTTGTCAAGGGTGAGGAGGGGATAGCGTTTGGATTTGGCAAGTTGGAGGTAGGAGGCGTCGTAGACGGATAGTTTGTGTTTGATGGCTAGAGATAAAGTTAGTCGGTAGTCTATTTTTTTTGGATAAGAGATTGGCAAAAGAAGAAATTTTTCTAATAGTTTTATAGCAATATTTTCTGTGATTCTTTTTTGTAAAACAGCCGATTTGATAGAGTTGGCTACTTCATACTTAAGAATAATTGGAGCTAAAAGTTTGAGCCTTCCTTGAGAAAATTGAGTGATATGTATTTTAAGAAATTGGGGTGTTTTTTCGTCAGTAAAGAGAATTGATAAAATAGCTGAGGCATCAATAACTGTTTTAGTTTTAGTATTTTCGACCATGGTTAATCAGTACTTTATAGTTAATATTTTTGGTGTTAATTTGCGATCCAAGTTTTTTAATATCTGATAAAAGTTGGTTGGTAGTTAATTTAGTATTTTGCTTAATATAAGTTTTTTTAATTGCCTGACGTACAGCTTGGCCAATAGAGATGTCTAGGTCATCAGAAACTTGACCTAGTAGTTGCCAGGTTTCGGGTTCGAATAGAATATGAGCTCTTTTGGTTAACATACACATACACATTAACATGTGTATGTGTGGTTGTCAAGGTTACGAACCTTGACCTTGGGTTGGGGCGTTATTTGGTTAAGAGAATTCCATGAGTTTTAATTTCGTAAGCTAAGGGGTTGTATTTGTTCGCCATGTCTTTGGAAGTCATGGGGTGGGGCTCAATGCGTTCATCTAATTTTCCGGCAATCATACTAAGCCTAACTCCCTCATTGATCCAATTTTTACCGAACACAGGTGAAATGATACTGATATCAAGATCGCTGTAATTTTTGGCTGTATTTTTAGCATAAGATCCAAATAAATAAGCCTTGGTAACAGGAACACCCTTTTTTTTGACTAAAGAAATATATTTCTTGGCAAGTTGAATAGCTTGTTTTTGTTGCATATTTATTCTTTATTCTGTGAATTTATTTTTAATAAATTTTCCCAAGTTATTGGTTTTTATTAACCAATTTTTAGTGTATTCTTTGTTGGCAAGTTGATAAATTTTTTGCCTATCTTCGTGATAGCGTGCGGTTATGTTGAAGCGAGTGATGGTTCTTAATTCTTTTTCTTGTTTTTGGGTGATTATTACCCCGATTTTTTTTAGAAGTTGGACAAGATTGTGGATGGGCAAGGGGTGACTGTCTTTGAGGTGATAGTGCAAGGCCTTGATTAGTTTTTCTAAATAAAGCTGAGCAAAGAATAAACTATGATTATATTTATTTAATTTGAAGAGTGACTGGGCTGTATCTTGGGCCTCTTCGGCTCCTTCAAGCCAGCGTTTAGATACTTGCTTTTGAGTCATGAGAATATTTTAACATAAAAAGGTTAATTTTGTTTGAGATAGTTAGGGTTTTATGTACTGGTTACGAACCTGCCTGCGCAGGCAGGTTCGTACATTGGGTTGGGGTTGACGGGGGGGGATTTTAGGAATTAGAATGAGGTATGAGCGATGAGCTTGATAAATTGTTTGCGGATGAGGAAGTGGGCGGTAGTAATTGGTTGGAAAGTGTTAAGAAAAAGCCGTATTTGGTGAGTGTTGGGTTATTTGGTTTGTTTTTGTTGGGAATAGGAGTTTTATCTTCGATGATGATTGCCGGGAAAAGTGTGGATAGTTCCGGAGTGGAGATTATGGAGGTGGGAGAAGTGGAAGAAAATAGTCAAATAATGGTGGATGTTGGCGGGGCGGTGATTAAGCCGGGATTGTATAAGCTGGATAATGGGGCGAGGATAAATGATGCTTTAGTGGTGGCTGGGGGCTTGAGTGGGGGAGCGGATCGGGAGTGGTTTAGTAAAAACTTGAACTTGGCAATGAAGTTAACTGACGGGCAGAAGTTATATATACCGTTTGAGGGGCAGTCCGAGTCGAGTGATGGAGAGGTGGCTGGAACAAGCGCAACTGACAAGATTAACATAAACTCGGCTAGTGTCAGTCAACTGGATACTTTGTGGGGAGTGGGGGAGGCGACGGCCAAGAAGATTATTGAGGGAAGGCCGTATGGTTCGGTGGAGGAGTTACTGACGAAGAAGGTGGTGAATAGTAATGTTTATGAGAGGATTAAGGATGAAGTGGGGGTTTATTAAATCATGACTCAATTAATTCAGAAGGTTCCGAACTAGGTCCGACGTGCGTCGGACTCGCAAGAGTACTTGCTAAAGTTCGGAACCCTATAAGCTATGAAAGCAGTTTGGATAGTGTTGATATGGTTAGCAGTATTTAGTTTTAGATTATCAAGTTCGTTTCAGGCAGAGGGTAATTTACGGGAAAAGAGCGGAAATTACGTAACCGTGGTGGGGAGAGTATCCTCAGAACCTATATTACAGGGTGGTGGTCAAAGGTTTAATTTGGGTAATATGACTGTCTATACCAAGTTGTACCCACAGTATGAGTATGGACAAGAGGTCCAAGTTTCTGGCACTCTTCAGAGTAAAGTGGTAAACAAGTGGTACAGTCGATTTAGCTTGATGTATCCAAGCATAAAGCCAGTCAAATCTGATAACCTAAAAATTATAGGCTTTAACTGGAAAGCCAAAATCATGGAGTTAAGAAGAAAAATAGAATCTGTTTATAACCAAGTTTTACCGGAGCCGGAGGCCAGTTTATTGGCGGGAGTAGTCTTGGGTTCAAAAAGAGGTTTACCTCGAGGGTTTTACGAGGATTTAAGAACTACCGGTACTCTTCATATTGTGGTGGCTTCCGGGTTTAATGTGATGATTGTGATTAGCTTTGTGGTCAAAGCTTTGGCGGGTATTTTTAAGAGGTGGCAGGCAGTTTTTATGGGTATTTTGGCGGTAATTGGCTATACGGTGATGGCCGGGGCCGAGCCGGCCATTGTGAGAGCGGCCATTATGGGGTCGTTGGCGTTTTTTGGCCAGATAATTGGCAGAAAAGGGGATAGTATGCGTTTGTTATTGATGGCAGTGATGGGAATGTTACTTTATAAACCTATCTTGGTTTGGGATGTTGGTTTTCAGTTATCAGTAGCGGCCACTTTGGGATTGATGTTTATCTCACCTCTGTTAAAGGGAGTCTTTGATAAGATTATATTTGTGGGAGAGAATATGTCTGAAACTATCTCGGCTCAAATTATGGTTTGGCCGATTTTGATGATTTACTTTAATAACTTAAGTTTGTTTTCGGTGGTAGTTAATAGTTTAGTTCTTTGGTTAGTACCGGTTTTGATGACTTGGGGAGCGATTTTAGCCTTGGTGGGCTTGTTGTTTAGTGGGGGATGGTTTAGTTTTTTGGTCAAGGGAGTAGGTTGGATTTGTTATGCCGGTTTAACTATGATGGTGAGGGTAATTGAGTGGTTTGGGGGACAAGCTTGGACGAGTTGGCCGATGAAAGAAGGGGTGGTGACAAGTTCGGAACCTTGGATAAATTGGTGGTGGGCGGCAGGATATTATGTGGTTTTAAGTATTATAATTTGGCGCTACATGAAGGTTCCCAGCCAAAGGCGGGCAGGCGCAACCTTCATGCGGAAAGAAAGATGACAGGTGAGGTTTAAATATTACGTACGTATAAAATAAACCACTTCTGCTAATATGGATGATTTTGAGAAGAAAAATTTGTTAAAAGTAGTTAATATAAGCTTGGTTTTGCTGTTGTTTTTGTTGGTTTTGGTAGCTTTGCAGATACCAAAGAAGAGGTTGGAGTTGGTGTTTTGTGAGGTGGGGCAGGGGGATTCGACTTTGGTATCGTGGGGAAGTTATCAAATGTTGGTAGATGGTGGTCCGGATAGTTCGGTTTTGTCGTGTTTGGGAAAAAACATGCCCTTTTGGGATCGAAAAATTGAGTTGGTGGTGGTGACTCATCCGCAAGCGGATCATATGACGGGGTTGATCGAGGTCTTGAAGAGATACAGGGTGGATAACTTTTACATGAGCAGGGTGGAGAACGAGATAGCAGAAGTGGAGGAGTTGAAGCGGGTGATTGCAGAGAAACGGGTAAGATGGGGAGAGTTGGATCAAGGGGTTGGGTTGAAGTTGGGACCGGTTAGACTTGAGGTGCTCTATCCCGTTGAGTCCACCTCCGAGGTGCACCGCAGGTGCAACCTCACCTCGGAGGTGTGTCAGGTTAAAGATGTGAATGAGGTGTCGACGGTGTTGTTGGGGAGATATGGGGGGTTCGCCGCGGCGGATAAATTTGAGTTTTTGTTGACCGGAGATATTGATGAGGGAATTGAGGATTTATTGAGGTTGACGAATAAATTAGTAGATATTGAGGTGTTGAAAGTGGCTCATCATGGAAGTAAGTACAGTACCAGTGAAGAGTTTTTAAAAGTTACAAATCCGGAATTGGCAGTGATTGAGGTGGGGAAAAATCGGTTTGGACATCCAAGCGAGGAGGTGATGGAGAGATTAGAGGGGGTGGGGGCGAAGGTGATGAGGACGGATTTAGATGGAGTGGTGAGGGTAATTAGTGATGGGAAGAAGTGGTGGGTGAGGTAGTTTTTTATAAAGGTTCAACCTTTTTGGAGAAACTCTTGAGGGAAAATGAAAAATATTTTTACAAGGGTTCAACCCTTGTAAAAGGGTCGGGGCGATCTTTTAAGTTTTCGATGAAGTCTTGGTACTTGGAACGGTTATAAAATTTGGTGGAGGGAGCGTTTTTAAACATTTTTAAAATTTCTTTGGTGTGGAGCCAAGCGGTGTTAGTTAGTTTTAAATAGTCAGAGTAACTGGAAGGTTGACTAGCTAAGTATGAAGAAAGATTTGTGGGGATTTTTCTTTTGGGCAGGGGATTTAAGTGAATGTATTTAGAAGTATATAAAATTTGTTCGGGGTCGGTGATGAGAATGGCTTTGTAGCGACTTTCAAAAAGTGAGCCGGAACGTCGGTGATTTTTATTAAAGTACATGGTGTAGCGGATACTTAGAGATTTCATAAATTGGTCGATGTTTTGGTCGGGAATTTGTTTGATGAGGAAGTGATAGTGGTTGGGCATTAGGCAGTAAGTGTGAAGTTCGATGGTTTTAGAAAAGTTTTTGGTTTCCGGTTTGGAGGTTTGGTAGGGTTGGTTATTAACTTGGACGGTTCGAGCTTGGGTTTCTTCTATTGGAGGAAGTAGGGCGGTTTTTAGGTAGTTTAGAAAGACACCGTAGTCTTGTTGGTTTTTAAAAATGGTTTGTTGATTAAAACCTCGATTGTAGATATGGTAGAAGCTGTTGGGTTTATAAATCTTGACGATGTTTTTACCGGGCATAGTTTGTTTCTTTGGTGTATCTTTTACAAAGGTTGAACCTTTGTAAAAAGAATAACAGATGTGAGAAGGCTTGTCAAATTTACAAGGGTTGAACCCCTGTAAAAGGGAAAAATGGTGTAGAATGGGTTTATGGAGTGGTTAAACTGGTTGAAGGAAAATAAGAATCAAGTGTGGTTGGTGGTGGGGTTGGGGTTGTTGGCATATATAAATGTATGGGGGGCGGGGTTTGTGGCCGATGATTTGCCGGGGATTGTTAATAATCCGGAGATAAAAAACTTTAGCCAGGTGTGGCAAAATCCAATGGTTATTTTGGGTAAATTAGAGTACTTTGTGATTAGTAATTTGTTTGGTTTGGTGTCTTTTGCGTTTAGGTTTGGTAATGTTTTAGCCCATATTGGAGTGAGTTTATTGGTCATGTGGTTGGGTGAGAGATTAATAAACAAGCGAGTGGGAGTGATGGCCGGAGTGTTAACGGCGGTCCATCCTTTGATGATTGAATCAGTGACTTGGATATCCGGAGGAGGCTATGTCAAGTATAGTTTTTGGTTGCTATTGGCTTTGATACTGTATATAAAGGCGGAAAGTGGTAATAAATGGTTGTGGTGGTCGAGTTTGGCATACTTATTTAGTTTGCAGTATTCGGAAAAAGCCATGGTCTTGCCGGCGATATTGATAATGTATAGGTTGGTGTTTGCTAAAAAAAGAAATAGATGGTGGGATTTGGTGCCGTTTGTGGGTTTGGCAGGAATTTGGATAGCCAGCAGTTTTTTGCAAGTTGATGCTAGGCTTGGTTATTTGCAAACTGATTATTCCGGGGGTGGGGCGAAGTTAAATCCTTTGATTCAGATTCCGGTGGCCATCACCGAGTATTTAAAACTGGTGTTTTGGCCGAATATGTTGACGCTTTATCACTCGGAAATGGCTTTTTCTAGAACCAATTTTATAGTTAGGGGAGTGGTAGTGGGAGCGATGACGCTGACTGGTTTGTGGGGTTTAATAAAAAGTTTTAAGGGTAATAAAACTTGGGGAAGGGTGAGTTTTTGGTTAGGTTGGTTGGTGGTAGCTTTGGCACCGACTTTAACGTCGTTGGGGGTGAGTTGGATTGTGGCGGAGCGGTATGGATACTTGGGGGTAATTGGGATTTTTATGCTAGTGGCGATGCTGGTGGATTGGTTAGCCAATAAAAAAGGTTGGTTTGACGGGGTGATGATTGCTTTTGGAATATTGGTGATGTTATTGATGAGCAGAACCTTAGTGCGAAATTCTAATTGGCAAACTGCTGATAAATTATGGTTGAGTGCGGCTCGAACTTCGCCTAACAGCCCTCAGAATAATAATAACTTGGGAGATTATTATGGAAGAATGGGGGATTTGAGGCGAGCCGAGGAGCATTTTTTAAGAGCGATTAAAATTAATCCAAATTATGCAGATGCCATGCATAATTTGGCTAATACTTATTTACAAATGGGACAGTTTGAGAAAGCAAAAGAGTACTATCAGAAGGCTTTGAAAAGCAGGCCCAGTTTGTGGCAGTCGGAGGAGCAGTTAAAGAGGTTGGAGGAGTATTTGGAAAAATGATAAAAAGTGATAGATTGTTATATCAGTTTAATTAGCGGTTTTACATACTGGTTCCGAACCAGTATGTGTTAGGGGTTGACAAGTAAGATTGGCTTTGGTAACATCTAGATAAGATAAATTATGATGTAGGTGTTATGTTGATTAAAAAATTGGCGGTTAATAGGGGCAAGCAAACAGTCTTTAGTTTGGCCGAGATTGCCAGAATTACCGGTAGAGAAGCGAATAGAAACTTGATTTCGGCGGTGAGTTATTATGTTAAATCGGGTGATTTAGTAAGATTGGCTAAGGGTTTGTATGCTTTGGATAAAGATTATTTAAAGTATGAGCTGGGAAATAAGTTAAGAACGCCTTCTTATGTTGGCTTGTACACGATTTTACAAGATGAAGCGGTGATATTTCAACCCTACACCAGCATTTTCTTGGTAAGTTTTAGGAGTGAGGTGAGGGTGATTGATGGTCAAAAATTTATTTATAGAAAAATTAAGGATGATATTTTACTTAATCCTTCGGGAATAAAGAGTGATGGTTTGGTGATGAAGGCAACTCTTGAAAGGGCTATTTTGGATAAGATTTATCTTGATGGAGAAGAGCATTTGGATAATTTAAGAGCAGTTGATTGGGATAAAATGGAGGAACTTAATGAACAAGTTTATGGAAGAAAGAACATTAGTAAATATATTGAAGAAATGAGGGAGTATGTTAGATAAAAAAACGCATAGGTTGCAGATGATAAATATATTAATGAAATTGTACAAAGAAACTCAAGTAGCTAGGGTGTTGGGGTTTAAAGGGGGAACTGCGGCTTATTTGTTTTATGGTTTACCTCGATTTTCGGTGGACTTAGATTTTGATTTGTTGATTGAACTTGATAAAGAGGCGAGAGATAAACTGATTAATAAGATGACTAAGTTATTTGAAAAGGATTATGTAGTTCGTGAACAGTCAGACAAACGATTTACTTTGTTTTGGTTATTGAGTTACAAAAAGGGTGATAGACAGATTAAGATTGAAGTGTCAAAGAGAAAGACGGAAAGTAAGTTTGAAGATAAGCCGTTTTACGGGGTAAATATTCCGGTGATGAGACTAGGTGATGCGATGGCTAATAAACTAATGGCTTTGGTGGATAGGAAAAAATTTGCTAGCAGGGATGTGTTTGACGTTTGGTATTTTTTAAGTAAGCTGGAGGTTAGGGAGATAAATTATGAGTTAGTTAAGGAGAGATTGGGGTTAACCCCGAAACAGCTTTATAATAAAGTTTTAAAAAGAATTAATAAAGTAAGAGGAGAGAGTTTGTTGGCTGGAATGGGGGAGTTGTTGGATGCAAAGCAAAAAACTTGGGTGAAGGATAAATTAATTAGTGAGTTGAATCAGTTAATTAAGATACAGATGAGTGTTACATGAAGGTTCGTAACCTTCATGTGGGATTTTTATAAGTAAACCTTTGATAAAGTAAATGGCGTAGGTGAGGTGGGTTAGAAAGATAGCTTGGGGAAGTCGAAGGGAGTGGTGATAAAGGCCGGTAAGGAGGATGACGAAGAGGTAAATTGGCCAGGTGAGGGGGAAAGTAAGGAGAAAAAACAGAGGGATAAAATAGGAGAGGCGACGGGAGGTTTGGGGGAATAAACGAACGAAACGACCGCGTTGAAAGCCGTAGCGGGAGACTTGCTGAAGGTGGGGCAAGAAGATGGGGCGACGGTGATGATAGACGAAGATCGAGGGGTGGTAGAGGATTTTTTTGTTAAGTTTGTAAGTGAGGTCAAGACAAAGTTTGGTGTCTTCACCGGGCCAGAATTTGGTGTCAAAGCCATTGACGGTGAGGAAGTCTTTTTTTTTGACGAGTAAATTAAAAGTAGGGTAGTCGTCTACAAAACGAGAAGAAGCAGGGCGGTTTCTATAGTAGTAAGGGCCGGCGCCAATTAGAGTTGACCAAACTAAACCGGAGACTTTTTGTTGTTTAGTGTTGGTGGAGGGGGTTAAGCCGGGGCCGCAGACGGCGGTGATGTTTTTAGGTTTTAAGTGTTTGGTGGCATTTTTGAGCCAGTTTTTGTCAGGGTAGGCGTCGGAGTCAATAAAGGTAAGAACCGTTCCTACTGATTTTTTGGCGGCGTAGTCGCGCTTGGTGGCCGGGTCGCCTTTATGGGGTAATATTTTTACAAAGGTTGAACCCTTGTAAAAAATATCTGGGACGATGATGATTTCTTTGGGTGTTAAGGACTGGGATTTGAGGGCCGGAAGGAGTTCCGGACAGATGTCTTTTTTGGATTTGCAGGGGATGATAATGGAGATATTACTGAATATCACTCCCGGAGTGGGAATTTCCCTGCCTGCGCAGGCAGGTTTCACTCCGGGAGTGTGAGCGTTAACCCTATTACTTTGAAGGTTCGAACCTTTTTCACATGCTGGTTCGGAACCAGTATGTGTTAATTTAATCATAATACCTCATAATTTTTAGGCGGTAGAAGACGGCCAGGGTGTCGTAGAGCATGTGGTAGATGGTGTCCAGGGTAGCGGCGTCGGTAACTGAACCAAACTTGTACTTTAACTTGATGGGAGCTTCAAAGATTTTTTTAAAGCCTTTACGATGAGCCACGGCCAGCATTTCGATATCAAAGGCATATTTTTTGACTACCAGTTTGGAAAGAATGGTGGTGAGGACTTTTCTTTTAAAGACTTTGATACCGGATTGAGTGTCTCTGATTTTAACGCCAAAAAGAAGGCGGACCAGTTGGTAGTAAGCGTAGCTTAGAATTTTGCGGTCAAAAGGATAGTTAACGGTGGAAGCCAGATGGCGTTTGGAGCCAACGATGACATCGGCATCGTACCACTCGAGGTGTTCAAGAAGCATGGAGATGGCGTTGGGATCTATTTCCATACCAGAATCCAAGAAAGCAATGTAATCGCCCTTAGCTTTGGTCATACCATAGCGGACGGCGTAGCCTTTACCCTGATTGGCTTTAAGTAAGTAAACTTTAAGGTTTGGATTTGAAAGTTTTTTGGTTTTTCTGTAGGTTTGGTCGATGGCGCCGTCGATAACCACGATGATTTCGTAGGGATAACGAATGGTTTTTAAAGCTGTTTGAATTCGTTTTAAATCTTTTAGAATAGTTTTTTCTTGTTTAAAAGCTGGGATGATGATAGAGACAGTTTTAAGCTTTGACATAGAGTTTCTTTATGGTAACACCAAGGGATAGGGTTAGGCCAGTAAGAGTAGCTATGATGGAGTTAGAAATTATTTGAGTTAAGTTTTGGTGAAAGAAAAAGATGAGGGTGAGTTGGAGAATGGCGGATAATAACGAGACGACGATCGTCCATCTTTTATTAATTGTTAACAGGAGCTGGATGAGGAGATTGAGGATGGTGAAGAAGAAGAAAAAGAGGGAGAAACCGGAGAGGAGGGTTGATGATTTAGCATAAGCGGGATTGGAGAAGAGTTTGATGACCAGGTGAGGGTAGGTTTGGTAAAAGGTAAGGCCCAAGAAGGCAATGGTGGTGATTAGAAATAGGCTTTGAGTGAAGTTGGTTTTGAGTTTTTTAAGGTTATTGGCGTGAAGAGTAAAGACGGGAAAAGCGACGGTGAGAACGGTGGCGGAGACAAAGAAGATGATTTTGCTAAGGATCGAGGCGGCGGCGTAAATGCCGCTTTGCTCGTTTGAGAAGTAGAAGCGGACCAGGAGGAGGTCGGAGTTGTAGAGTGAGGTTAGGCTTAAGTTTACAATAAAGGCGGCCAGACCGAATTTGAAGAAAGATTTGGGGAGAGGAGTGACAGGGTCAGACCCTGTCAGTGGGGTGAGGTTCGGCCAGAGGCCGACCAGCCTATGGCTGGGGAAGTGTTTTTTGACGAGCAGAAAACTATAGATAGCCGGGACTAATCCGGCTAGACTGAGGCCGATTAAAGCGCCGAAAATTTTAAAACCCAAAAGAAAGAGGATTAAGGCGGAGAGGGTTTTGGTGAGGGGAGAGAGGAGGTTAATTAGGCTAAATTGAGTGAATTTTAAGTTAGCTTGGATTAGGCTTAGGTAGAGGGTGGGGACGAAGCTGAAGAGGATTTGAATTGAAAAGATGATGAGTAAGTAGGGATTGTCAAAACGAAGCAGGGTTTTTATAACCGGGAAAAGTAGGAGGCAGGCAAGCCAGATAATTAAGGTTAGTTTGAGGCTTAGATTTTGGAGGTTGGCAATTAGGGCCGTTTTTTTGGAGGTGGGAGTTTTATTTAGCTGGTGAATGATGGAGAGGGAGAAGCTGGAGACAATGACGGCTAAAAAGTAGTTTAAGGAAACGAAGCTTTGGAGCAAACCAAATTGGTCGGGAGATAGAAAATAGCCGGCAACAAAGTGGTAGAGGTAG
>Ga0180007_10005405_pt1 | contig 12929 bp, 17 predicted proteins | sample MM_PC_MetaG_FD_121122 | JGI IMG/M metagenome (GOLD analysis project Ga0180007, IMG submission 121122) | Groundwater microbial communities from the Aspo Hard Rock Laboratory (HRL) deep subsurface site, Sweden - MM_PC_MetaG | ecosystem: Environmental > Aquatic > Deep subsurface > Groundwater... | reverse complement strand
TTGCCGATGCCGTATTGTGCCGATATTAAATCTTGAAGAAGAAAAGGCAACACTAAAAGAAGGATTGCAGATAGAAATCAAAAAAGAGGCCTTCCCTGAAGTCCAAGATGATTTTATGAAAATGCTTGGCTTTGATGACTTGCCGTCTGATAGCCAAGAAACAAAGCGAACAATTGTTCCTGATGAGTCGCGAGTGAGTGAAATCATTGCCCGTATGCGCGCTGCTGGGCATACCATCAATCGCGAAAAGGCGATTGAATATCTTGATTCAGTGAAACAATTTACCGGTGGTAATTATACCGATATACGCACATACGATTATTCATTCCTGACTGGCGAGAAATTGGTTCAGTCTAATTTATCTGGATATGGCATTGAAGAGGTGAAGCGCATTGCGGATACCCTTGACGAATTTCTTTTGAAGGCTCCAAAATATCAGGGGAAAATATATCGGGGAATTAATCTTGCGAATGGCGCATTGAAATCGTTTGAAGCCCTGAAACCTGGCATGGTAGTCGATATGAAAGGCGTATCTTCCTGGACAAATGATTCAACGGTAGGATTTGTATCACATAACCCGATCAACTTTATTATCAAAAAACCCAAGACCGCCGTCAAGGTTAAAAATCTTTCCGAAATGCCGGGTGAGAGTGAAGTTGTCATGAGGCGTGGTACTAAATATGAAGTTCAATCGGCTAAGATTGTTTATGATGACGACGGATATGGAAAGCTTATAATAGAGTTGAAGGAGTTGTAATATGGCAGGCACGCGAAAAGGGATTGTCGATAGAATATATTACTCAGATGAAAATGTCCGGAGCAAACAGGATATTCATGACAAATTGATATCAGATGCCAATATTATCATAAAGGACGAAGATAATAAAACTGCCATCAATATCGATGACGGCAAATTAAAGAAGGGGAAGTGAAATGTCAGAGCTTACCGTTCCTGAATTTCAATACAAGGCGATTGTGCCGGAAATCAAACAGGCTGGAAATGATGAAAAGGATGGGATTATCCGGTTTACATTTATCGATTCAATGATCGACCGGGGGCATCAATCACTCTCAATGGAGGGTATGAAATATGATGACCTGAAAAACAATCCAGTGTTCCTCTGGCAGCATGACATGGGCGCCATGTTCGGATCATCTATCCCGGCAATCGGCAATCTGATGATGGATGAATTGAATGTCAAGAAGAACAGCGCAGAAGTTCCTGCGAAATTCGATCTCGATGATCCGTTTGCTGCGCAGATTTACGGCAAATACCAACGTAAGGTTATGCGCGGTGTTTCGATTGGATGGTTTCCGCTTAAGCCCCCGGAATTGAAGGTTAAGGGTAAGAGTGATGATACGGCGAATGAATACCTTTTTTTCCCAGAATGGGAATGGGCGGAATTATCGGCGGTCAATCTCCCGATGAATCCGCGTGCATTGTCTAAAAATTTCGGTGTATATCAGGAACAAATGATGAAAGATTTTCTTGATCAATTCAGGAAATCAATTCAGGAAATTTTAACGCCACATCTTATAACGAAACACAATGATGAGCCAGATGAACTCGTAAAAGTGTCATTACATGAAGGCAATGAAGACATCGTCCGTGCCTATAATATTGCCAAGAAACTGGTTACCTCCCTGGAGGAAATTATGGGTGAACCGGAAACAGATGAGCAGATAAAATTTAATCAAGAGGTAGTAAAAGAAATCATATCTCCATTTAGGGAGATTCACAGCGCATTAATGCACTAATAGGGAGGCCAGACAAATGGCAACAACACAAGAAGACCTGAATAAGATTACCGATGGAATCAAGCAGGAAGTCAAATCGGTGATGGATGCAATCAAGGGCGGGCAGGATAAAACAGAATCTGAAATCAAAGGCATCGAAGAGAAATTTTCTAAAGAACTGGCGGACATTCAGCGGAAAGTCAATGATTTTCAGCATGTCGGCGGAACGGGGTTGATTTTTGGAAAAGATGATGACCCGGATACGATCAAGCGGAAAGCAGAATTTCAGAAGACCGCCAATAGCGAATATACCAAAATATGTAATCTTTATGGGCATGATCCCAATCCAGTCAAACGGTTGCTCTACAAACCGCGTACTAAATTCATGCCCCGTCCTGGTCATTATAAATTGGTCGGCAGTTATGATGGCCTCGAAGAGCTAATGGAGATGAACGACCAAATCCTTCTCTACAATATGGCGAAGGCAATCAAGACAAATCGCCCATATGAGACGGTGGTTAGGGAAGACCCGCTTTATAAGTACTGGCACAATGAATTAAAGTATCATCCGCTTTTATATAAGGCGATGGATACGACTGATTTTTCTGATCTCATTCCTACGCAAATGAGCGCGGCAATGATTGATGACGTGCGGTTAATGCTGAAGGTGGCTGCATTATTCCGCACCATTAATTTGCCGCGTTCAAACTATGAGGCTCCGGTCAGGGGGGGGCGTATGAGAGCATATTTAATCGCTGAACCTACTGACGATGATGCAACAAAAATTCCTGGCAGTGATCCGAATGCAACAAAGATGTCATTCAATGCCGTGACATTTGGCGTTCGGGTTTTATTCTCAGATGACCTGGATATTGATTCCATTGTTCCGATTTTGCCCTTTGTAACCGAGGAAGTCCGGCAGGCTTTGGCGGACGCCAAAGAGGATTCAGTTATTAATGGTGATGATGCTACAACCCATCAGGATTCAGATGTGACATCTTCGCTGGACATTCGGAAAGCTTATGATGGATTGAGACTTCATTCCGGCGGGAGCTCCGGCGCAGCTGCGGTGGATATATCTACATACAGCATCGACAATCTTCGGTTGATTAGAAAGGCAATGGGTCGTTTCGGGGTTAATCCAAACGATCTGGCATGGGTAATGTCTATATCCGCTTACATCCAGGCGCTTTCAATGGATCAGGTTGAAACACTGGACAAGTACGGCGCGAATGCAACGATCCTTACTGGGGAATTGGCGCGGATAGACAACATTCCCGTCGTAGTCTCCGAATTTGTGCGGCAGGATTTGAATACTTCCGGTGTTTATGACGGAACAACCACAACCGATACGGTGGTGTTGTTAGTCAACCGTCCGGCATTCGTGTTGGGTTCTTTGAGGGCACAGCGGACTGAGGTAGAACGGATAATCGCGACCCAGCAGACTCAGGTTGTAACGACCGAGAAGGGAGATTTTAAACAGGCACTTACTCCTTCGGCGAGTGAAGAGACCGTCGGAATTGGATATTCATTGACAGCATAATAAACTTTTTGTAATTCACGATTACCTATGCCGGGCGGCACTCGCAAATGAGATAACGGAACCCGGCAAACGTAACCAAATGGAGGAATACAGATGAAAAGAATGGATTTACCGCAACATGGCAGGGGGAATCTTGTCAATCCTTATGACCTTGTTAAGATGAGTGGCATGGTTGACCCAAACAGTAAAGGGCTGCTTGATCTGTTAAACAATCTCATGGTTTGCGCGGGACAGAATATTATCATCGAAGTGAATGACTGTGAAACCAGCGGAGATTGGACGCAGGTTACATCTGGAATCACAATGACGGTAGGAGCTGGGGGGAACAAGGTCGGCACGAATTGCTTGAAGCTTGCCGGAGATGGTAATGCAACAGGAGTGTATAAAACAACTCTTATCAATGAATCGACTCCTGTTCCGATTGCTTATCCATCCCAGCAAAGGGAAATGGATTGGAGGGACACTGATTATCTCGGCTTCTGGGTTCATTCGGTTGATAGCGCCCATTATGGAACGACCGGAGAAATGACGGTATCAATTGATAATGGCGGCACGATTCAGACGTATAAAAATGTTCTTGGAACGAATGCCACTGCGCATAAAATGTGCGAAATCGACATAACTTCATGGGATCGTGACCGTGTCCGGGCATTATATTTCAAGGATGAGAATACCGCAGGCGCCGAGAATCTTTATATTGACCGGATTATCCGCTACAAATTCGGAAATGGCAAGGGTCCCGTTATGGGGCAGTGCGCATGGTTTCCGATTACCAGCGGATCGACATTGACCAGGGGTAATATTACCAAGGTTGTTGCGGGATCAACTCACCGAGTTCAAGCAGCTTCAGCCGCAGCGGTTGACTGCATCGGGCCGGTTGTTATTGGTGGAACGGGAACGGCTGCTGGAACGGTCTGGGCATTGATTCAGATCGGCGGATTTGCTTATCTGGAAGCATCTGCTGCGACCGTGGCGGGCGAAGGTATCGAATGGGCGGCAGCTCATCAGATAGCTGGCGTCGCTACAGGTATTGAGGAGTTTGCATTCGGGCGTTGCTTTGAAGCGGCAGGGGAACAGTACGATCATATTCTTTGCCAGATTGTTGCACCGAGTGTATTTATAAGCTAATCATAAATTGGGATTGCGGCGGCCCGATGGTGGTTTTTCTGACCAGGAATTTCCATTATGAAGGCTGCCGCTCCCTCTATGATATTTTTTTATAAGGGGACAGTATGCCACTATTAATATTCAAAGGCGACCAGAAGACGAAAATATACCGGGGCGATGGTCTCTATTGTAAATCAGCAAACCCGGCAACATGCACAATCGACGTTCCGCTCACCCATGCGTTGCGGCTTTTGTCCGAGCATAAAAACTGGTGGGAAATATCAGCGGATTCAAAAAGAGAAATCGAGGAAGCAGACAAGCGCCTTGCTGCCATGAAAATCGAGGGTACTATCAAGCTGAAATGGCTCGGAAATAGGAAGCAGCGGTTCTATCGCGGGGATGGCATTTATTGTGATGCCGAATCTATCAAACTCAATGTGATATTCGTCTCACCTAAAAAGGCGCGGCAATTGCTCATCGATATGCCAACCATGTGGAAGGACATCGATAAAGTAATACGTAAAAAGGATTTAGATGAGGAGACGATATTTCCCAAGGCCTCGGCTGTGGAACCAGTAAAAGCCGAGGATGTGCCGCAACGTCCGGTCATAGATTATAAAGGTTCCGGTTTTAAGCAATTGGAAAAACTTGCCAAAGACCGGGGAATAGACTTAACTTTAATTTCTACAAAAGCGCAACTCATTGATGCGCTGATGCTCGATGATGAAAAGGCAATTCTGAAACCGGGTGTTAAAAAGGCGGAGAAATAAGCCATGTTCAAAAACTTGCAATCATTAATGGCATACGGCGATATTGCCCATGTAAATGGCACAACAACAAATACAGCAGCGGATATTGTTGGCAGTTCCAAAGTTCCGATATTGGAATTGACAATACATAATTCCGGTATTATGAATTCTATGTACATATCCCTGGATGGGGGCACTACATTTTTTACAATTGGGCCTGATGCGGAATTAACGAAGCGCGGGCAATTCTCAACTATCTATGTTAAATCCAAAACGGCAGGACAGCATACAACATATGAAGCATTACTCACTCAACCGGCACTATAACGGCGGAGACATTAACAATGGCTAAATCGGTAACAGAATTACAGGCGCGTGGCATTCCGGAGATTCATAACGGAACAGCTACCACGACAGCAGCAACCATAACATTCACCAGGAAGCCGAAATCAATAACAATAGTCAACCAATCGACGACGGTGCAACTTCAGTATTCATTTGATGGCAGCACCTATGCGGTTCTTCTTCCGGGATCGGCAATCGGCTTAGCCGGCGAGGGATATGGTACGATGTATATCAAGACAGAATCAAAAACAGCGGGTTATTCCATCACAGTTGAAACCAAAATCGAGGGAGCGGTATAATGAGAACGAAGCGACTTTTCACGACAGCCGCAATTCTGGTGTTCGCCGCAATCCTGGCAAATATTGTTTATTGGGACATCGGCATCGGGCAGTATCAACCATCTATGATATATCGCCGATATATCCGCACTGTTGCCTATGTTGATTCGACGGCATGGACTCAGGTGAGCTCCAATGGACTGGGGAACACAAATAATAAAGCTCTCCGGTCAGCGGCGGTATTTCAGGACTTACTTTTCATCGGCACGGATAACGGAAAGCCCAACAAGAATAAACTCTATACCGTTGATCAGAATGAAACAATAGCCTCCCGCACGCTTACCAATGGCATCGGAGTAAACGATACCTTCAATATTTCGACTTCCAAGATTACGGTATTTGACGGAAAGCTGGTTCTTGCACATACGGATACATTGGGACGCGGTCGGCTTTACAGTATTACATCAATGGACACGTCGCTTGTGGTTGTTGATACCAATGGGCGGGGGGATAACGACAATGATTCCGTGACTGTCATGCAAGAGTTTAAAGGGCGATTATATGTAGCATATAAAAACGATAACCGGACACTTGCCTCCAAAGTATTGGGTGGCGCGGAGCTATGGTCTACGGCGGATTTGTCGACATGGGCGGTCTCAGACACTAACGGCTTTGACGCTTCCGGGATATGCGAGAATACGCAGATTACATCAGCGACGGTATGGAATGGATATATCTGGGTAGGCACATATAACCGTACCGGATGCCAGATGTTCCGATCAACGGATGGAGTTGTCTGGACGGTGGCGCTATCCGATTCAGGATTTAACCGAAACGCTCCACGCTCCAAGATGACATCCATTGATCAACTGATTCCGATGGGGCAATATCTTTATGCAATAACCGGGGACACTGCCGGAGTGCGAATTTACCGTACTGATGCGCGGCGGGATACGGCATGGTATGCCATTACATTCAAAAACGATTCCGGGTTTGGCGAAGTCGGAATGAAAAACGTGAGGGCAACAAGCGCCTTGGTCTACGGCAATAAATTATTTGTAGGCACGAAATCAAGTCGAGGGGCGCGGGTATTCTATACCACAGCGGATACAAATATATTTATCGGGGCATCGACCCGGGGCTTTGGAGATACGACCAATACGGAGATTTGCTTCCTTGTCTCCTATCAGGGATACATCTGGGCGGGTACGAATAATCCGACCGGAGGCGGGGAACTCTGGAAGCTGCATATCGGGTTGTATGAATCTGACGGCGTGATTAAAGCCAATGAATTTCAGTCTGGAGCCAGCAAGATTACAAATGAGAATATACTAACAGATATTGTCAAGGCGTGGCGCGGTTATATTATAAATCTCTATACGCGCAATGTTGAAGTTTCAGGAAGTGTGCGCAATTCAAAAGGCAATACATTTTTTGCTGGCAAATTAGGCTTTCCGGCGGCTCGGTGCAGTGTTGCAATTTATATTGCGGGTGCAACATATCGGGATATTGTTATACCCGGATTTCAAGTGCATAAAGATTCTGTTTGGGCATCGACATATCGAGATAGTGCATGGGTTGCAGCACGACCGGAAACGGATTCTATTCGCTTTTGGATAGGGGGCAGGCGCTCATTTACGGCATCTGGGTCTGACACGGTTGTTTATATCAGGGTTGCAGTGCCTTAAGTTTGGAGTAATTTAATGCCATATTGCACAGCAGAAGAAGCTAAAACCAGAACCGGCAAGACATTATCGCAGGATATACTCAATGCCGCTCAGGCTCTCATTGAATCCACAACTCGGATTTGCTGGGAATCTCAAACGGCAACAGATGAGGAATATGTCGGCGATGGGCAGTGCTGGCTTTTTCTGCGCAACTATCCGGTGAGCGTGGTAACGGTAATCAAGATTGATGATGAGTCGAAGGACATCACTCAATTCGAAATCAATAAAGAACGGAATGCAATCTATTATGGCTCAGGCTGGGACAGCAGTGAATCGGAGAACATTAAAATAACATATACCTATGGCTATGCAACAATACCCGAAAATGTGAAGCTGGCGACGGCACAGATAGCAATATTAATGATCTCGAACCCGGCTAATTTACTTAGCCAGGGACTTGGTAAAATCAATATATCATATGGCGTCGAGTATGGTGGCATTCGTGGCATATTGAATAGGCTTCCCCATCGGAGGGCATGCTAATGATTCCAGTTTATCTCCCCCATACCTGCACGGTCTCGAAGCCGGTAGAAGAAAATGAATATGGGGAGCCGGAACAGGTTGCCATTGGTGAATATGAATGCCTGTATCAACGGGTATCACGACACAAAACGGATAGGTTGGGGCATGATGTAATCACTGATGGTCTCATGATATTCGACAAGGATGCGAATTTACAAGCCGATTACTGGATTGAATTTAACGGCGAGACATTCTCCATCGTCAATATCGACATGCCTCCAGATGCAATGGGGGACATAAGCCATAAAGAAGTTGACCTGCAATATGGAAAATCAATATCGAGAGGACTTGGGCAATGAAAGATAGAATTGGATTAGTCAATAACATTATCAGCGGGAAGATTCCAAGGGCGGAGGCCGATGTTCTAATGAAGCAGTTTCCCTGGCTTTCGGCTGCCGTAGAGTCACACAAGAATCTTGCGATATCCTCCCCGTCGCCAGTTGAAGCGAGCGACGGAATAGATGAGGAAATTGACCGTACCGAAAAACCAAAGCGGAGGGGTAAATAAGATATGGGCGCAGTAATGACATTACGCAGTGGCAAGGGAAGCCGGGCGATTGTGGAGGTTAACAAGGACTCCGGGGACTTCCTTGTATTCTATAAGGATACCGTGGAGGTCTTCTCAGTCGACATCAACGGGCTGCCTGATACTACGTGCAATCAGCAATATTTTTATGAATCGGTGAATATCGGTGACATTGTAGCGGACTCCGATGCCATAACGCCGGTAATATTCTTTAAACAGCAGGCGGCAACACTGGTGGGAATTTATCTATCATGCGATGAGGATAAGGCTCTCGATGCTGCGAATTACCAGACGATTGCAGTATTGGATGAATCTGCTAATAGTATTGTTTCGTTGGCATGGACCGCTGCATTCGATGTTGATACCGATGTGCCACTGACAATGGGGTCATTGAGTGGTACTCATAAAATCCTTACTGCCGGGGAACATGCGTACGCGACATTCACCAAGACCCTGAACGGGCAGGCAATATCTGGTTTAACATTTCATATTCTGTACACTGTGGAATCGTAAAATTAATTGTTATAATGATTTACAATGTCTATATCTGGAGAAAATAAATCATGGCAATTCTAACATTCGATGATGACAAAGGGGCGGGCGATCCCGTTCTCGAAGTTTTAAACGATCATGGTAATGATATTTTTCTGTTTAAAAAATCCGGTACGGAAGTGTTCCGGCTTAACAAATATGGGGAGATGGTATCGACTTCCGGCTGGGACCATCGGGTGCTCAATATTCCATTAGGCGACATTGCAGCCGATTCCGATGCATTCCGGTATCCTGTTATTATCTCAAATAAAAAGATTACGCTGCTCACTGCTTATATTTCTGTTGATACTACTGTAGCGGCAAGCGCAACGGCATATCAGACAGTCGCGCTCGCAGATGCCGACGGAAATTCAATTGTATCCACTACTACGGCTGCGGGATTGACTGCCAAAACACCGGTATCACTTGGGACACTCTCAACAGCGCATGGCATACTCAATGCAGAGGAAGCCTGTTATTTAACATTCACCAAGACGCTGACCGGGATGGCGCTTTCCGGTTGTGTACTCCATCTCGAATATGCGGTGGATGCTACAGAGACCTCGGCAATAACAGCAGAAGAGCAAGTCATTAATTCGCTCGATACAAATGGGCAGATTACGAGCGATCAGACTGTACGGGATCATCTAAGCATCAAAAACAAAGATGACGGCACTGAATATTTTAATGTATCGCTTGATGGTATTGTAGAGGCTGTGAATGCAGCAAACCGATTCCACATTGCAATTAATTCGGCTGGGGCTATCACAGCAGCATCCGATGATACAAAAGTTATAACGGCATTCCGGGCAAATGGCGCCGTTCAGATTGATAAAATCTATATCGGATCATATGCATCTGAGGCTGCCGATTCAGATGCGGATTATGAAACTATTGATATAAAAAAGAATGCATCAAATAAGCTGGCATCTATCTCCGTTGGCGGTCCGGTTGCTTCCGGCCTGGCATTGACATATGGAGTATATGTCAGTATGGGAACTATTGAGGAGAAAGAAGCCCTGCTGGCATCCGGGGACAGGATCACGATTCATTTCACGGCGACATCATCTGGCGAGAATCTTGCCGGTCTGTTTTTCCTTATCGTTTATCGAAAGCTGGATTGATATGGCGCGTAAATACGGAGATGACTCCGGCGGCATTATGCACACGAAACCGCTGGATGAGATTGTAAAAAAGCTGGATATACCACAAGCGGTTATGGAGAATGCTATATTGGCAATCGGAAAACGGGTCGAGGCATTAGCCGCTGAATTGTGTCCTGTGGATATTGGAAACCTCCGCGATTCGATCCAAGTGTCTCAATGGGCATTTTCTAAAGGCAATACTGCACAAACTTATGTTGTCGCCGATTCAGAATATGCGGCATACGTGGAGCTGGGAACTGGCATTCATGGCCCGAAGCATCAGAGAATAACACCACGGGTAAAAAAGTTTCTTGCATGGCAGGACAAATCAGGCAAATGGATATTCGCACGTTCGGTACAGGGAATGAAACCGCGTCCATTTCTGGCACCGGCGGTATTTGAAACAAAAGAGCATCTCGGAGCTATTGCCGGAGATGTGGTTAAGAAATGGCTTAAGAGTTTAAAGGAACAGAAATAAATGTCAACAGTTACTACAAAAAGCCTTGATGTTTGTCCGGGGATAAAATTATTTCTCCGGAATGGCATTCCTGGTGTCACTGTTAATACAAAAGAGTTCGGCAATACGACTCCAGATAAGGCTATTCTTATCAGACGCATTGGTTCGTTTGGAGGAGACGAATATAATCCCATAGACAATGCCAGGATATTGATTGTATGTCGTGATACATCGGCAAAAAAAGCAACGGCATTGTACAATCAAGTCCGAAACCTTTTCCATCGAAAAGGGAATTATATGGCCGGCGAGGTCTCCGTGTTATGGTCAATGGAGAATGCCGGGCCAAATGACAGCAATGATGATAAAGGCATCCCGACGGTAGACGGCATCTATCAATTTAAATGCAGGGAGGTATAATAATAAATGGCTACTTTACCTACGACCACACCGGCAGATGTTCAGATCGGATCATGCAAAGTGACCTATAATAGCGTGGACATGGGCGGCGTTAGCGGAGCTATCACCGTGTCTTTTCAGCTTGAAACTTTGGAGCACCGTTCAGAACAATTTAATATGCTGGAAGAAATCTTCGTAACATTCAGGGGCATCCGTTGCACCGTTCCGGTCAATGAATCCGATCTCACACAACTGCAATATGGATTTGCAGATGGAACATATAGCGCAGGCGCAGGAAAAGCAAAGATAAAAGTTGGCGGATCGAATGTCCGAATGTCCACATATTCCCATCAATTAAAACTCGAACCTGTTTACGCAGACGATGACAATGAGGACGTGACGATTTATAAGGCAGTCGTGACGCAGGCGGTTGAGGTCGCGTTCGGCCTGTCTGTCCGAATGTGGCCGCTTGTTTTTGTCGGCATGAGAGATAGCACACGCGATGATGGGGATCAATTGTTCCTACTCGGCGATTCCACATCCGCATAATCAATAATAACCTCACCACCTGGAGGACAATATGGAAAATAATGACAGGATTGCACCATCTGTCTGGCGGCAACGCAAGGTCCGGGCAATATCAATCCATGAATTGCCAAGCGGGCAAAGGGTAAAAATACGCGGAGTGACAACACCCGATCTTTATGAAGCGGGAATGCAGCCAATTTCATTTTATAACAAATTCCGTAAACTCGAAACAATCATATCGAAACATGAATTTTCAAAACGCGGAAAGTCTAAAGAGCAGCAAGCGGAAATAGAAGAGCAGTCCAAGAAAGAATTACTGGATACGCTGACGGATAATGACATGCCGGAGATGATAAAGATGGCAAAACAGCTTGCCGTTTTGGCGGTCATTGAACCGGCGCTTACTCATGATGTGGTTAAAGAGCCTGATAAATTCCCGGTTGATGATGTTCAGTTCCCAGACCTTATGGCGATACTCGGAATTATAATGCCGCAAATTGATGGCAAACAGTTTTTTCGTAAGCCGGGACCAGATACTCCTCCTGCATCTGATGGCGAAGGAATACGGAGTGAGGCCGAGCAGGTTCCTGAGCGGGTCGTGGAATGATCTCAATATTGATACAATGGTATGCTTAATTGCTAATGAGGAAATTATGGGGAATAGACAACCAAATATTCCATCGGCATACAAACCGGATAGCGCAGGGGGATCGCGTTATACCGGACGACTCTCCTATCCAAATATGCGGGCGTTTAAGATGGCAATCGGCATGCCTAATTTGAAAGGTGCATAAATGCCAGGCGCGGTAAATATAGGCTCTGCGGAAATAGAGCTTCTTCTTAATTCTGATAAATTCAAGGCGGCGGTGAGGGGGGCTGTCACCGAATCAGACAAACTTGAGGAAAAGACCAAGAAGACCGCCGAGGGAATGAGAACTCTCGGAACAGCGCTCACGGCAATCGGAGCCACCATATCACTCGGCGTGGGATTTGCGGTAAAATATGCATCAGACCTCGAAGAGACAACCTCGAAATTTAACGTCGTATTTTCCGGACAGGAAAGTAAAGCCCAGGGATTCCTAAAAACGCTTACTGACAATTTCGCAATGTCGCGCCTGGAGGGTTCTAAGTTCCTTGCGGAGATGCAAGACCTGCTTGTTCCGATGGGCATGGCTTCGGACAAAGCCGCCGATATGTCATTTGAAATAGTCAAGCTCTCTGCCGACCTCGGGTCGTTTAATAATCTTCCTACGGCTCAGGTCATGGGCGATATCCAGTCTGCCCTGGTCGGCAATTATGAGACCATGAAGAAATATGGGGTGGTTATCAATGCCACCA
>Ga0180007_10005404_pt1 | contig 12937 bp, 12 predicted proteins | sample MM_PC_MetaG_FD_121122 | JGI IMG/M metagenome (GOLD analysis project Ga0180007, IMG submission 121122) | Groundwater microbial communities from the Aspo Hard Rock Laboratory (HRL) deep subsurface site, Sweden - MM_PC_MetaG | ecosystem: Environmental > Aquatic > Deep subsurface > Groundwater... | reverse complement strand
TTTTTGGGAAAAATCTACGATTATCTATCCTTTTTTAAAATTGTATTCTTCTAATTTACCCACTCAATTTGAGAAGGAACCTTATAATAATACGCTTACGATTCGCAATAACAATTTTTCGGGAAACGCCGGATGTCAATTTATATCCCTTTACACTATAGGTAGTACCGGTGAGGCCACACAGACCGGTGATATTGATGCGATGAATAATTACTGGAGAACGGCGTTTTTCCCAATCGTGATCGAGGTGCAGGCTTCCGGGACGCCGCCTTCCCAGTCAGGTTTATCCTGCGGACCGGCGAACAGTATCAAAGCATTCAAAACAACTATCAGAATCATTTTCAGAACTGAACTCATTTTCTCTCCTCCACACAATTTCAAAAGAACCAATCTTGGGAAGTGAATTTGGGCATCGCAAACAGAAATTGCAACCCGAAAATGTATATCGTAATAAAAGGATATATCAGTCTCTGGAATTAATTATTGTTTCCAGGATTCGGATTTATTAAATTTCGCCGCTTATTGAATGGCGGTGTAGCTCAGTTGGTTAGAGCAGCGGAATCATAATCCGCGTGTCCTGGGTTCTTCCAAAGGAACTCCAGTGGAGGAATCCCTGCTCCGCTACAAAAACTATCCTCCCGATGCGGAGGATTTTTTATATCCGGACAAAAAATTGTACACTCTTCCAGATCACTTTTACAAAGGGAAATAGGGCTTGTACACCCTTTCAGATTACTTGTACAAAGGGAAATATGGCTTATACACTCTTTCAAACCACTTGTACAGTTGTACAGACCTTTATCTCAGTTTACGTCATATTTATTTTTATTTCAAAAATTAAAAATATTTTGTATTATCTCACGACGGAAATTTTATGTATTACAGGTCATCATGGCTTTATTTCACTGACAAATGCTGATAAGCACTATCATAAATTGAGATTGAGATACCATGTCAAAAGAAGCCAAAGCACGCATAAAAATTAATCAACTTCTGGAAGAAGCCGGTTGGCGCTTCTTTGATAACGAGAAGGGCCCGGCGAATATTCAACTTGAAACGACCGTAAAATACAAACCGGAAGATGTTGAAAATGGATTTGAAGGGCTTGAAAATATCTCAAAATACGGCCATACTGATTACCTTCTGCTTGATCAAGAAGGATTTCCCTTCGTTGTTCTGGAAGCCAAAGCCGAAAACATTCATCCTTTATCAGCAAAGGAGCAGGCCCGGAAGTATGCCGATAATCTGAAAGCCCGCTACGTAATACTGTCAAATGGCGATACGCATTATCTGTGGGATATTCACCTGTCCAATCCGATCCCGATAACCCGGCTACCGGGCCAGGAATCCCTGCTCAGTAAGCGAAATTTCAGACCAAATCCCGCTGAAATAATCCGGGAACTTGTGAATCAGGATTATGTGATCCTCACTCAGAAGCCTGATTACCGGCAAGACCCAAGATGGTACGCTGAAACCCGGCGGGAAAACTATCTGGCCGATAGCGGTTTAATGCTGCTGCGTCCCTATCAGATACGAGCCGTTCAATCCATCCAGAATGAAGTCAGAGCTGGAAAACAACGGTTTCTGTTTGAGATGGCAACCGGAACGGGTAAAACCCTCATCGCCGCTGCCGTTATTCGCCTGTTTTTGCGTACAAGAAACGCTAAACGAATCCTGTTTCTTGTTGACCGGCTGGAGCTGGAAGACCAGGCCTGGAAAGCATTTCATCATTATCTCAGAAATGATTTTCAATCGGTGATTTTTAAGTACAATCGTGAAGACTGGCGGAAAGCCGAAATTGTTATCAGTACCATTCAGACCTTAATGGTGGGAGACAAATACAGGCGGATATTCAGCCCCACTGATTTTGACCTGGTAATTTCCGATGAAGCCCACCGCTCCATTGGCGGGAACAGCCGGGCGGTCTTTGAATACTTTGTTGGGTATAAACTGGGACTGACCGCAACGCCGAAAGATTACCTGAAAAACATTGAAAATCTGGACGAACGGGATTCCCGGGAAGTCGAAAGGCGCATTCTCCTCGACACTTATCAGACATTTGGATGCGAGAGCGGAGACCCGACATTCCGCTATTCATTGCTGGATGGCGTCAAGGAAGGCTATCTTGTCAGTCCGGTTGTCATTGACGCCCGCACGGAAATAACCACAAAACTACTTTCCGATGAGGGCTATTCAATTCTGACCAAGGACGAAGAAGGCAACGACGTTGAAAAAATATTTGTCCACCGTGATTTTGAACGCAAATTCTTTTCACGAAAGACTAATACAGCGTTTTGCAAAGCCTTTATGGAAAATGCTCAAAAAGACCCGTTTACGGGTGAGACAGGAAAAAGCATTGTCTTTTGTGTCAGTCAGAACCACGCCGCTAAAGTCACCGGCATCTTAAATGAACTTGCTATGCAGATGTATCCCGGAAAATACAAATCGGATTTTGCTATTCAGGTTACATCAAGGATAAAAAATGCTCAACAGTTTACCATAAACTTTGCCAACAATAGACTTCGTGGTCACAGTAATTGGCTGGATGGCTATAAAACCAGTAAAGCACGGGTCTGTGTGACGGTTGGAATGATGACCACCGGTTACGATTGCAGGGACATTCTCAATCTTGGTCTCATGCGGCCAATCTTTTCACCAACGGATTTTGTCCAGATAAAAGGTCGGGGCACACGCAAATATACCTTTACCCACAAAGAACGCAACAGCATCGGCGACATGGAAGAATACCGCAAAGCGAAAGAGGGCTTTACCATCTTCGATTACTTTGCCAACTTCGAATACTTTGAAGAGCAATACGATTACGACCAGGTATTAAAGATCCCGCTGGAAGCTGACGGTAAACCCGGTCAGGAACCGCCCCAACAATTTATTACCCATATCAGTAAAAAAGAGGATTATATCATACAGGCAAAAGATATTTCCATATCGGAATGGAAAATCGATTATATGATGTGGGGACACTTCAGCGACAGGATACGGTCAGACGAATTTATTGTGGAAAGCATTGCCCGTGGCGATTATCAGGCTGCCGAGGATTATATCATTCAGGAAATGTTTGATAAACCGACCGAGCATATCACTCTTGAAAAACTTCGAAAGGCCGCCAACGTCGACCGGCCCATAACACTCCGGGAATTGATCGAACATATATTCGGTTTCATTCCGAAACTGAAATCCCGGAAAGAATTGCTGGAGGAAGAGACGGATAAGTTCATTTCCATCTATCACCCTGATCCAGGTCTGATTATACCCATCAAACATATTCTCAACGCCTATATCAGCGATGCGGAAATCCGGAAAATCATCGACGCCAGAGAATATGCTAAATTGGCAACCACATCCATTATTGAGGATTTTAGAGCGCTGACTCCGGAATACCGGGAACTGATTCCCCGCTATGTAAAAGATTACATCCAATTATGATAACAACTCAAATGAGGCTCCATGCTTGACCTGGAAACCAAACGTAAAATAAATAATGCCCGGGACATACTTGTCGGTAAAGTACCCGACCCAAAATCACAGGTCGAACAGATTACCATTGCCCTGATATACAAATTCATGGATGACATGGATAAAGAGTCGGTGGGCTGGGGCGGTAAACCGACATTCTTTTCCGGTGAATATGAGAAATATGCCTGGTCAAAGATATTCGACCCGAAAACCGGCGGACATGAACTCATTAAATTGTATCAGGAAGCGATTGAAAAACTCAATCACAATCCCAATATTCCTCAACTGTTCCGGGATATATTTAAAAATGCTTATCTCCCATACCGCGACCCGGAAACATTGAAGATGTTTCTGAAAGAGATTAACGAGTTCACCTACGACCACAGCGAGCGGCTGGGCGATGCTTTTGAATACCTGCTATCAGTATTGAGTTCACAGGGCGCGGCGGGACAGTTCAGAACGCCCCGGCATATCATTGATTTCATTGTAGCGGTCGTCAGTCCCCGCAAAGCGGAGACAATTCTTGACCCGGCCTGTGGCACCGCCGGTTTTTTAATTTCAGCGTATAAACATATCCTGCAAACGAATGGGCAGGACCGTCCCGGCGACCAGTTGGATTCCGACGAGCAACGACGCTTGCTGACTAATTTCACCGGTTACGACATTTCTCCCGATATGATCCGCCTGGCACTGGTGAATATGTACCTGCATGGTTTTCCTAATCCGCAGATTCACGAATATGACACCCTGTCCAGCGAATCCCGCTGGGACGAAACCTTTGACGTCATCCTGGCGAATCCCCCGTTTATGACCCCGAAGGGCGGAATCCGGCCCCATAAACGCTTCTCCATTCAGGCGAACCGCAGTGAAGTGCTGTTTGTGGATTATATCGCAGAACATCTGAATCCCGGCGGAAGAGCGGGTGTTATTGTACCCGAAGGGATTATCTTCCAGTCATCCAATGCCTATAAAACCCTGCGGAAAATGCTGGTGGAAAATTACCTCTGGGCGGTGGTGAGCCTGCCGGCCGGCATCTTTCAGCCCTATTCCGGTGTGAAGACGTCCATTCTGCTGATGGATAAAGCCAAAGCGAAACAGAGCGATGCGATTCTCTTTGTGAAAGTGGACAATGACGGCTTTGACCTGGGGGCGCAACGACGTGCCATTGATAAGAATGATTTGACTCAAGCCCTGCAGGTTTTAAAAAGCGGTAACGCCGACGGTTCTGAACTGGCTCACTTTGTGGAAAAAAGCCGGATTGCCGAAAGCGGTGATTGGAATTTGTCCGGGGAGCGGTATAAAGATGATGGCGGTTTAAGAACTTCTCATTTTGAATTGAAGAAATTTGATGAAGTATGTACTCTTGAGTATGGAGCAAGCCTACCTAAAAAGAACAGGGTTAATGGGGATTATCCAGTCATTGGTTCAAATGGAATAACAGGATGGCATAATGAATATCTAATTGAGTCACCAGCAATTGTTGTTGGGCGTAAAGGTTCCGCTGGTGAAGTAACCTATATAGATAATCCTTGTTTTCCAATCGATACAACATACTATATAAAGCCTGTCGATGGTATTGAAGTCAATATGAAATACCTTTATTTAATATTAAAAGGACTTGACTTGCCATCATTGAAAGGCGGCGCTGGTATTCCTGGGTTGAATCGAAATGATGTTTATGAAATGCGTAAAATCCCTCTCCCCCCATTATCTGTCCAGGAAGAGATTGTCGCTGAAATCGACGGCTACCAGAAAATCATCGATGGCGCCCGCCAGGTGGTCGATAACTGGAAACCCACCATCAAGATTGACCCAGATTGGGAGATGGTGGAGCTGGGGAACTCTGATTTCTTTGACATTACATCAGGTGGGACACCAAGTTCAAAGAATCCAAAATTCTGGGATTGCGATATTAATTGGGCTACTTTAATTGATTTGCCACAACAAGATTTTATCACGATACTGACAGAAACAAAAAGGAAAATAACTGAAGAAGGTTTAAGGAAATCCTCTGCGACATTATTACCAGTCAATTCCATATTGGTATCATCAAGGGCAACTATTGGAAGAATTGCTATTAATAAAAGTGAAACAGCAACCAATCAAGGATTTAAAAACATTGTTATTAAAGATTTTTCAAAAACAGATACTTACTTTGTGGCCTTGATGGTCTCTACGCTTGTTGATGATATGGATAAAATGGCTTCGGGTGGGACATTTAAAGAAATTTCGAAAACAAATTTCTCCAATTTACAAATCCCCCATCCACCCTTATCCACCCAACAGAAAATCGTCGCTCAAATCGAAGCTGAGCAAGAGATGGTGAATGCCAATAAAAAACTGATAACCATCTACGAGCAAAAGATAAAGGATAAGATTGCAGAGGTTTGGGGAGAATAGGTTACCAACCTTCCATTAGAAAACCTTCCGAAGGTTGGATTTGAAAAAAAATTGAACTTAAAAAGTCGGAACTTGTAATGACGATTAGTAGGAAACATGAGACCTTCGCAAGGTTGAAAGGTCATTTTAAACATGCCGGCACAAATCACAAATTCCTATTGCCAACCTTCTGAAGGTTGGGTTTATAGAAGGTTACCCTGAAGATGCCTGTTGAATACACCTATTATCATTTATACAATCGTGGCTGCAATAAAGATTTGATATTCTTCAAGGAAGATCATTACCTTCTTCTTTTACGTCAAATCAAGAATAATTATCAAAAATTCAAGCTCAGGATTGTCGCCTATTGCCTGATGCCCAATCATTATCATCTGATGGTAGGGGCGCCGTTTGAAGAATCGTTTCAACCTTCAGAAGGTTTCATTGAGGATGCTATCCGAAACCAAAAATTAATTACTCAACCTTCTGAAGGTTACAGGTCTGCAATAATCTCCAAATTCATGCAAAACATTTTCAACAGCTATGTCCAGACGATTAACTTCGATATAAAGCGCAAAGGCACTCTGTTTGAATCGAAGTACAAGTCCATCCGGATTGATAAGGAAGAGTACCTGCTTCAGTTAATCCGCTATATTCACCTGAATCCGGTTCTTGCCGGTATTTGCACACAGCCAGATGATTGGGTGTACTCTAATTGTAAAGAATGGCTGGGACTGCGGGGCGGGGAATTATTTGACCGGGATTTTTTTAGCACCTACTTTCAGACTTTTGAGCAATACAGGGAATTTTTATATGCTTATAAAGATGACCAGTTAACACAGAAAAAAATGAGAAAATATGGATTTGATATCTAAAGCCTTCAGAGTTATAAACCTTCAATAGCAATACTGACATTTTCGATTGTAAATATATTTACATTATTTTGTTAATATCTTGACATTGAAATTTGAATATATTAATATTGGAGTGCGCTTAAATGACAACTGATGTTCAGGAAATTCTCAAAAAAATAAAAAACTTGGTTTGTGTTGACCATAACTACTCAATTTCGAATCATGTGTCAAACTATATTAAGGCAAATTTGGCCTCTCTCACAGACCTTGAATTCTGCATTAATAATGCGACAAATATACATGGGATTTACAAAGACAAATTGGGAGTAGCTATTGATGGTTGCTTATATAAAATACTTGGTAAAACGAGAGATGGCGTAGATTTTTATACAACTGGAAAATTTATTGAAGACAAAAATGGCGAAAAATATTTCTTTGTGACAGCACACAGTCCAAAGGAGAAAAAACATGTTTGATTATCGATGTCCGGAATGCGGTAGAGGGACTGTCCTTGGCACTGAAAAACAAAATTATCAAATAAGGGTTGATGGGGTTGAATTTTACATCCCAAAGGCAGTTATTGGGATTTGTGATAGTTGTGAAGCTATCAATTATGACGGAAAAGAAATGCATCGTTGGGAGCAGGTATACAAACAATGGCAGACAAAATCTGAGAGATATGTATCCCCTCAACAGATTAAAGAAATCCGGAAAAGCCTGTTATTGAACCAGAATGAATTTGCAGATTATATCGGCGTCAGCCGTCAATCTCTGGCAGCCTGGGAAAATGAAAAACGGGCGCAGGTTCAGCCAAACAACGTTGATATTATCCTCAGAATTCTCTATGATGAAATCGGTAGAATCAGCCGTCCTGTATCTCAAAAAATGTTTGCTGAATACTATCGACGAACCGGAAAAGCAGCGCCTGCCCAGGAACAGGTTGTTAGTGAGAATAAAGAAGAAATCTTATCCAGGATTTTACCGATTACTACGTATACTATTATTCGTGAAAAAGCGCAGAAAAACAATTCCAGTATTTTTACTGAAATTGTAAGGTTGTGCGAAACCTGCAAACAGACGGACACATATGTAAATTCTATATGGGGAACAGGTGAAAAATCTGAAACAATGACAATACTAATGAATAATGATAAATTTTCACCCTCATTTTCATATAATTTAAAAAAGAAAGATGATCCGAAATATGCCTATAGCAAAAACTAAAAAACAAGCAATTCCAAAGGACTACAAAAAAGCAGTTCCCAATATCAACCTGGTTGATATTATTTTTCAATCAGGCTCATGGGAGGTTTTTCGGGAAAAATTAGGCGATGAGAACCATATTGATTTGGAGTTTAATACCGAAGTATTGGAGCAAGACACCCACCATACGGTTTATAAACAAAAATTCCTGGTAAAAGTGATTGCTAAAGATCAGAAGGACTACGCCGTAACCATCAATTGTAATATTATTGTGACTTGCGAATCGGAGACTGAAATAACCAAAGAATTTTGGAAGGCCTATGAACAAATCAGTCTTCCTGTAATAACCGTACCCTATTTCCGCGAGTGTGTGTATAGTATTTCCGGAAAAATGGGTATACCACCTATCGTCGTTCCTCACTGGGTGAAATAGATAAATATTTCCAATAACCAATACTTTATTTCCTTGAATAAATACTGGTGATTTGGTATTATTAATCGGCAATGACATTCAAATAATCAAACGGAACGTTGACATGAACACAGTACGCCCCCTTTTAATAATCCTGATCTTTTTCCAGGTTTTGCTTTCCCAGACTCTCGTCTTCGAGGGCAACTTCGGGGAAAAACAGTATGACATAAACACGATCCGGAATATCCGGTTTACAATCGACGATTCTCTGTCCACTCACTCACTCAGCCTGCATACCGCGACCGGTATCCGGCAATTTGCGTTAATGGACATCGACACCGTTTTTTTCAAAGATTCCACCCTTTTATCAATTACTCACAATGGAGAAACTTCCGATTTTCGGACAGTCGATGTGGATTATTTTGATATTTCCCCGATTCAGCTTCCCGACCGACCACCAAATGCCATACAAGGATCACAGTTCATGCAGACCATCCTGAATATGGAATTCGATCAGCGTGAACCTCTGATCCGGGACCAGATTTTAGCCGGCAATATTCCCGATTTTTTGAGGAATTTAATTACACTTTCATCCCAGTTCCAGGATGTGAATGGTGTCACTCACACAGTTGAATATGATGTTCTTCCCGATTATCTGGCTATCGGCTCGAATAACGATTTTTACCGAAATCCCATGGGGCCCGAAAGCGCTCAGGCAATCGCTGATGCTTTTGGATGTATTATGCCAACTCGCAAACTGGTGGACGACATCTGGAAACACGCAACCGTTCATTTATCTCCAATTTATTATGCACCCGTTGGCACAGAAAATAACAAAGTGTATAAATTCATTCAGCACAACACCGATATTGAGACTGCCCGTACGGCAGCCGGAGGACAGTTGGACGAACTCATTTCAGGAATAAAAAAGGATGTCGTAATCACTAATATTCTGCTAACCAAACCCGGATTTGTGGCCATTTACGGCTGGCACTACACAACCGGTGTTCCAATTCAGCCACTATACGTCGGCCATGTGGATTTTTACGTGGACTACAGCCATGGGATTCGTCTGATCAATGCGGTCATGCGGGTGGATGGAGTCCCGATGCGGGCTCAGGATATTCTGCGGGATCCTGTTTTATACAAACTGCTCAGCGACGAAGGCAGTCCGATGACACAACCCTATTATAAATATTGAGTTCGTGGATGAAAAAATCACTGATACAGTACTTCCTCATAATTGCAACCATGTTCCAATGTTTATCGGCGTCAAACATAATCATTAGTTTTAAAAACGGCAGTGCTGACTCGTTGAATATCAGTGACATCAGCAAATTTTATATCGCCGACAGGAGTGCTAATGCCATTAACATCTCACTGCTTCCGGAACTGCGCTGGCGTGTTGTTCCCGGTCAGTTCGTCCTGTTCCAAAATTATCCAAATCCTTTTAACAATACAACCGTTATTCCCTTTCAGTTACCCAGGGAATGTGACGTAAAAATAATAGTTTACGATCTGCTTGGCCGGGAAGTCCTGAAAGTCACAGACAGGCGTTTCCCGACCGGGTATCATCGACTCTCACTGGCTACTGAATCCCTGTCGAGCGGCGAATATCTGTATACCATTACAGCAGATAAATTCAGGGAAACGAAAAAATTCAGCATCATAAAATGATCATTTAAACGGATGATAATCTCATTACCTTAAAGCGGAGTAACTATGCAAATTATTGATCTGAACGATGAAAACAAACATCTTTACTTTGTCTGTCTGGAAGATTGGTCGGATGAAATGAAAGAAGCCGGTAATCATAAGGAGCTATGGTATAATAAAATGAAAGACCGTGGACTGCGGGTCAAGTTTGCTGCGGATGACGCTGGAGTTATCGGCGGAATGATCCATTATCTGCCCATTGAACATTCCATCGTGGAGGGAAAAGACCTCTATTTTATCAACTGTATCTGGGTGCATGGTTATAAAGAGGGCCGCGGGAATTTCCGGAAACAGGGTATGGGCAAAGCCTTATTAACAGCAGCTGAAGATGATGCCCGGGAGCTGGGCGCCAAAGGTATTGCAGCCTGGGGAATCTCACTGCCTTTCTGGATGCGGGCAGCCTGGTTTAAAAAACAGGGATATCAGAAAGTGGATAACATGCAGGGTCAGGTTCTGCTCTGGAAACCGTTTTCCGATGATGCCGAAGCGCCGGCATGGATCCGGCCAAAAGCCGATCTTGATTTCGGACTTGAGCCTGACAAAGTCGCCATCAATGCCTTCAAGAACGGCTGGTGTCCCGCTCAAAACCTTTTATTCGAACGCGTCAAACGGGCTGCAGCGGATTATCCCGATGATGTTGTTTTTCGGGAAGTCGACACCTTTGAAAAAAAATCAATATCAGAGTACGGTTTGACCGATGCAATGTTTATCAATAAACGAGCGGTTCAAAACGGTCCACCGGTAAGCTATAAAAAGATACAAAACATACTGAAAAAAAATGTGAAACGATTACATAAGAATATCAGCAAATCATAAGCGGAAGCCGCCATTCCTCAGTTATTTACAGCCTAAACTGAGCGATTTATAAAACACAAACACTCTTGTTTGTGAAGAGAGTATAAAATAAATGCGGTAAATCAAATAGGTAGGAGTAAGTCATTGAAAGAATCAACGTTGTCATGTTTAGAATCGTTAAATTTAGGTCCAAATATCCACAGCGTTAAGCTTTCATTAAATCCGTTTAAAAAAAACATATCTCAATTGCCGGGGAATTCTTATATTTTCAGCATGAATGACAGAACTAAAAAGCAGCAGATTGATCGGATGAAAAATTTCGAATCACACTTTGAAAAGTACCGGAAAAAAATTATCGGCGATGGTCACAGCTACCATTTTCCTTCAGGCTACAAATCAATCATTTATGCCGATTGGGCCGCCAGCGGAAGATTATATAAGCCGATCGAAGATTATATCAGTAATGAACTGGGGCCTTATGTGGCAAACACCCACACGGAAAGTACGTTGACCGGCACTGTCATGACTTCGGCATATCACCAGGCCCATGATATCATCAAGCGCCATGTCAACGCTTCCAATGAAGATGTATTGCTATTCGCGGGATTCGGGATGACGGCGGTTATCAATAAATTTCAGCGGATTCTGGGTTTGCGCATTCCTGAAAAATACAAAGATAAAATTACTGTCTGCGAAGACGATCGCCCTCTGGTGATAATCACTCACATGGAACACCATTCCAATCAGACAACCTGGGAAGAGTGCTGCGTGGATATTGCCATCCTGTGTAAAAAAACCGATGGGACACCCAACCTGGACCATCTCCGAAGTATCCTGGACACCAACCGGCAACGCAGCACGATCATTGGCTCCTTTACGGCCTGTTCTAATGTAACCGGGATAATGACACCATATCACGAAATGGCCGAAATACTGCATGAATACAATCGCCTCTGCTTTATTGATTTTTCCGGGTCCGCACCTTACGTCGATATGAATATGCATCCCGATAATGATGCCCAAAGATTGGACGCTATCTTTTTTTCCCCACATAAATTTTTAGGCGGACCAGGATCATCGGGAGTCATCCTTTTCAATAAAAACCTCTACCACAATGCTGTCCCTGATCACCCCGGTGGCGGGACTGTAGTCTGGACAAATCCCTGGCATGCCCACCGCTTTTTTGAAGATATCGAAATCCGTGAAGATGGAGGCACACCGGGCTTCCTGCAAGCGATCCGGGCCGCTCTTACGATTTTACTCAAGGAAGAAATGGGTGTGCAGAACATCATGAAGCGGGAACATTATCTGGTCAATCGTCTGATGGACAAACTGGAAAAAATTGATCGGATTGTGATCCTGGAGCCCCAAAACCGTGAACGCGTTGCATTTATATCATTTTATTCCTTTGATATCCACCACAACCTTTTTGTCCGTCTGCTGAACGATCGGTATGGTATTCAGACCAGGGGCGGCTGTCTTTGCGCCGGAACTTACGGCCATGTGTTGCTCCATATCGACGCCAAAAAATCCAAAGAAATCACCGAAAAAATCGACCACGGCGATTTGAGCGGAAAACCGGGCTGGGTACGAATATCCCTTCACCCTACAATGCTTGATAGAGAGATTGATCTGATTGGAGATGCTGTTCAGGGCATTACAGATAATTTTACTGAATGGCAAAAAGATTACCGTTTTAATCCGCAAATCGGGGATTACGAACGACTAGACGGTTATTTACCAATAAAAAATATTTCAGAAGAGTTCATTCCCTAAGGTAGTCGAACACAGTCTCTATCGCTCACCAATCGCAATCCATCCAAGGACCACAGTATAGGCCCCATAGCACCAACGGCAGGAATACCGCCTGGCCATTGGGATCCACTCAAAGAAAAAACCCTTGCGGTGCAAGTGCTTGCGAGTAATATTGTTACAATATGGACATTTGTTTCTGAATTTAACTATCTTCATTCATTCCCGCCCCCGAATAGCCTGTTTAGTGGAGACAATTGATAGTTTCGATAGACATTCATGTATAAAGTGATACCGGTTTAATTTTTACGCCAACTACAATTGAAAAGTAAAAAGAAACTTCGTTGAAATC
>Ga0180007_10005403_pt1 | contig 12939 bp, 12 predicted proteins | sample MM_PC_MetaG_FD_121122 | JGI IMG/M metagenome (GOLD analysis project Ga0180007, IMG submission 121122) | Groundwater microbial communities from the Aspo Hard Rock Laboratory (HRL) deep subsurface site, Sweden - MM_PC_MetaG | ecosystem: Environmental > Aquatic > Deep subsurface > Groundwater... | reverse complement strand
TTCATTTAACTTATCCAAGCCATATTCATTAATCAATCTATTAGACATATCAACGACATTCTCCCCAGGTGTCCCGATTCCAAAAATTATCGCAAGAAGCTCTGCACTCGCGAGATTCTCTGGTCCATGCTTCATCAACTTCTCCCTCGGGCGAGAATCATCAGGCATCTCTTTTATCTTCATATAAATTACAAGAATAAAAGAATTTTAAATCTTCTCACCCCAACCACAACCAATTCAGCACCCCTGCAAAACAAACCCAGACAAAATAAGGGATTAACAAATAACTTGCTTTTTTATCTATCTTTCCTGTTACAAAAATCATTAAAATTATCGTCGCTAAAAGCAACAACAAATCAAAAAAAGCCCAAAGTGGTTTTTGCAATCCAAAAAACAAAAAACTCCATAAAACATTGAGAAATAAGTTTATTCCGAAAACAAGCGCGACTTTTTTCTTTTGTTTTTTATTTGAATTTACCCACGCAAAATAAAGTGAAAGTGCAATCAGAAAAAACAAAATATTCCAGACAATAGGAAAAACATAATTTGGAGGGGTTATAACCGGTTTGTTTTCTAAGTACCACATAGAATTGGTATTTCCCGATGTGAAAATTGAGCCGATAAATGCTATTCCATAAACAAAAAGCAAGCAGATAACCAACACTTTAAAATTTATTTTTCGTTTCACTTTACCCTCTTCAAAAATTTATCATAATCCAAAACCCCGAATTCAGAAATTATTTTTGTTATATATTTTTTCGGAACAAATTCAAAAGCAGGATTTTCTATTCCTTTAATCTTGTTCCAGATTTCTTTAAATCCTCTTTTTTCAAGTTCAATTTTTTTCAAAGAAAATTTCCATGAATCAGCCAAAATATAAACAGGAATTTTTTCCTGATTTGCAATTCGTGCAATTGTCTCGCTTCCGATTTTATTCACTATTCCGTCCTTTTGAATTGCATCTGCACCTAAAAAAACCTTGTCAACTTTTTTTGTTCCCTGCTCTTTTGACAACGCAACACCGACGGCAGAATCAATGAACATCGTAACTTTTATTTTTGCTCTCCTTAATTTTTGAAAAGTTTTTCTGCCCTGAAACAAAGGGCGTGTTTCTGTATTATAAACCTCAAATTTTTTCTTTTGCTTTTTCGCATAGACAAGTGCATCAACAACCGTCGAGGAATGGCAGTGTGTAAAAATTACATCGTTGGATTTGATAAGACTGCAAACACTTTTGTTTATTTTTTTTTGGGTAAAATCAAAATGCTCTAAAACTCCTGAATAAGATTTCTTCTTCAGAACATTTGACAACAAAGGCTCGGTGGGTCTCAAACTCAAAAGTTTTTTTCTTGATCTTTCCGTCGGAAAGAGCGAATACGCGTAAAACCCTTTTTTTGCAATTTCTTTTGCTCCCTGAATTTTCAAATTCTTTATATCATTTACAATCTGATTAAATCTTTCCCTCTTTTTCATCTATAATTAAATTCACGAAAGTTTAAAAATTCTCTTTTTTTAGGAAGAGCATGTTAGAATCAATAATTAATCCAAAAAATGTAGAAAGGGGTCCTTTAAAGATGTTTTTTGTGGGGCTTGTCTATGCTTCAATCTCAACAATAGGAGTTTGGTGGGCTTTTTCAAACGACCCTGTTTTGTATGATTATGCAGGAATGATAATTGTAACTTTTTGCGTGATGTTTTCCCTGCCATTTATGTATTTTTTGATAAAACAAGAAGAACAGGAAGATGAACAGGTCGAAGGATTTTTTGGAGTATGGAAAATGCACAGCGACGCTATTTATGCTTTTCTTTGGTTATTTTTGGGGTTTGTGATTGCCTTCTCTTTCTGGAATATTTTCATAGGCGACTCAAACTTATTCAACGCACAAATAGAAACTTACTGCTCAATAAATAATCCCGGGAATATTGAAGATTGCGTTACGAAATATTCAATTGAACAACACAAGGTAACAGGTTCTGCAATAAAAATTCAACGAGCGATGTCCATACTTGAGAACAACGCAATTGTTATGATTTTCGTTTTGCTTTTTTCACTTGTCTTTGGAGCAGGAGCCATATTTGTTTTGGCTTGGAACGCGAGTGTCATTGCAGGTGCGATAGGAATTTTTACAAAATATGATTTAATGGGAATTCCAAAAGGGCTTGCAAGATATATGATTCATGGTTTTCCAGAAATTGCAGCATATTTTATAACTGCCCTTGCAGGGGGAATGTTCGGTGTTAGTTTTTTAAGAAATGGCTTCAGAGATAAAACATTTTTGAGGGTAATCGAAAATATAGTCATTCTCCTTTTTTTAGCGATATTCATACTTATCGGGGCTGCTGCAATGGAAGTTTACTTAACTCCTACTTTGTTTAACTAAGAAATATTTATATACGATTATCTTTTTAGAATAGATGGAAACATTGCTTTTGCTTTCAGTATTCATCGGTTTTTTTTTCACATTTTTGATTCTTCCGAAGTGGATTGAAAAATCAAAGAAAATAGGTCTTTTATGGGAGGATATGAACAAGCCAGGCCACCCAAAAAATGTTGCGGCGTCAGGGGGAATTGTTGCAGTTATGTCATTTGTTTTGGGTGTTTTATTCTATATTGCGATGAGAACTTTTTATGTGAAGGATTCGGGAGTGACTCTGCAGATTTTTTCAATTCTTAGTGTTATACTCATATATTCTTTAATAGGATTAGTTGATGATTTATTTGGATGGCGCAGAGGGGGATTATCCCGTCGGTTTAGATTGATTTTGGCTTTTTTCGGGGCGATTCCATTAGTTGTGATTAACGCGGGAAATTCAACAATTAATTTTCCAATGTTGGGAAATGTTGAATTAGGATTATTATATCCTTTGTTTTTAGTTCCTTTAGGAATTGCAGGTGCGACAACAACTTACAATTTTCTTGCAGGTTACAACGGACTTGAAACAAGCCAGGGGATAATTATTTTATCCTTCCTATCTTTTGTTGCCTATTCAACAGGTTCGCCGTGGCTTGCACTGGTAGGGATGATAATGGTTGCTTCTTTATTCGGATTTTACATTTTTAACAAATATCCTGCAAAGGTTTTTCCCGGTGACTCTCTAACATGGTCAATCGGGGCGCTTATTGCGATTATGGCTATACTCGGAAATTTTGAGAAAATAGCTGTTTTTATTTTTATTCCTTATATACTTGAAACAATTTTAAAATTAAGAGGTGGTTTGAAAAAACAAAGTTTTGCAAAAGTTCATGCAAATAAGAGTTTGGAAATGCCTTATGAAAAAATTTATGGGCTTGAACATCTTGCAATTTATCTTCTCAAACAGATTAAAAAAGACAGGAAAGTTTATGAAAAAGAAGTCGTTTACTTAATTAATGGATTCCAAATAGGGATTATAATCTTAGGATATTTCTTGTTTATGTAAACTTTTTAAAGTGAAATCTGCTTGGAAAAAGATGAATGGCGAAGATGACCTAAATCTAAAAGCAGAGTCAAAGAAAATCTTTAATTTTTTCATTTCAAAAAAAGGGCAGTGGATTTTAATTGGGGCTTTGTTGCTTACAGTAATTATTTTTGGTTCGTGGTTCAGAGTGCAGAATCTGCCTCTGCTTAAAGACTCTACTTCGGGCGAATATATTCCATTAGCATTGGACCCTTTTTATTTTTTAAGAGTTGCTGAAACAATTGTGAACAACGAGGGAATTTTGCCAGAAGTTGATACTATGAGATATCCTTCTCTGAAAATGGGTTTTACAAAAGAACTGACTCCAAGAGCAGTTGTTTTTTTGTATAGAATTCTAAACACCTTTGATAAGAGCGCAACGCTACAGTTTGCCGACGTTATTTTTCCTGTTGTATTTTTTGCCTTGGGTATGCTTGCATTCTTTTTTTTGGTTTATGCGTTGACAAATTCCAAATGGATAGCGATATCAAGCAGTATTTTTTTATCAGTCACTCCAGCATATCTTTATCGAACAATGGCGGGATTTTCCGATCATGAGTCAATTGGGATGTTCGCATTTTTTACAACTATGATGGTGTATTCTCTCTCGATAAAATATTTGGAAAAAGAAAAGGTTAACTTGTTTAAAACAGTTCTCTTTTCAGCAGGAATTGCGCTTTTGACAGTGTTCACTTTTGCAAGTTGGGGGGGTGTAGCAAGATTTGTCTTTATGACAATTCCGTTAAGCTTCTTTTTAATATGGATTATAAAATTCAAGAGAGAGATAAATTTTGAATCTATGAAAACATATTTTTTATTCTACTTTTTATGGGTTGTTTTAACAATTTTTTTAGGAAGTTTTAGATATGGATTCTCTTTGATGATGGGGAATTTCATAGGTTTTTCCGGAATAATCGGCGCGTTTGTTTTTGTGTTTGTTGCAATTGATTTTTTCTTATACTATCTCGAATCAAAGAATTATTTAAAGAAAGATAAAATAAAAAATTACCGAATATTATACAGCATTGCTGGAGCAATTGCATTAGGGGTGATAATCCTTCCATTAATTAAAGGAAATCCTTTCCAACTTGCGTCGAATATTTGGAAAACGCTTCTGCAACCTTTTGGAGCAGATAGAGTGTCTCTGACTGTTGCGGAAAATGCTCAGCCTTTTTTAATGGACTGGATTTCCCAAATAAAAAAGGTTTTTTTCTGGTTATCTTTTTCAGGAATAGTTTTAGTCGGAATTGAATTCGGGAAAAAAATTTCCAGTAGAAAAGGACAACTATTATTTTCACTCGGATGGATAGTGCTAATTTCGGGAATTTTGTTCAGCAGAATTTCCTCAAGTTCTCTTTTCAACGGGGAAAATCTGATAAGCAGAATCTTTTATCTTTCTGGGGTGGGAATTTTTTTAATCATAAGTGCAAGAATCTATTTTAAAAACAAAATTGATTTGAATTCCACTTCAATTTTGCTTGCCTCCTTAATGCTGATTTCGGTTATTGCTGTTCGAAGTGCGTCGAGAGTGTTTTTCCTTATTGTTCCACTTACCTGTCTTTCTGTGAGCTTCTTTGTATTTAGAATAGGAGAATATGCTAAAAAAAATAAGGACGAACTAATAAAAGGGTTTTTATTTTTACTTTTTATTTTGGCAATAATCGGCTCTGTATATAGTTTTTATGGAGATTTTAATTCAACAAAAAACCAAGCGGCATATTTTAGCCCATCTGCAACAGGGCAGTGGCAAGAGGCAATGTCGTGGGTAAGAGAAAACACTAGTCAAAAAAGTATTTTCCTTCATTGGTGGGATTATGGATACTGGGTTCAATATTTAGGGGAGCGAACGACGATAACCGACGGGGGCCATGGAAATTCTTTTTGGGATCATTTAATTGGAAGATATGTTCTGACGACGCCAAAACCAGAAACTGCGTTGAGTTTTATGAAAGCGCATAATGTAAGTTATCTTTTAATTGACCAAACAGACTTAGGAAAATATCCTGCCTACAGCAAGATTGGGGGAGATGAAAATTACGATCGGTTTTCTATTATTGGGACAGGCATTGTTAATGACCAGCAAACAACTGAAACAGCAGACACAATAAAGAGAATTTATACCATTGGCGTCAGTGTTGACGAAGATATTATTTACGAAGGAGAAAATGGTCAGAAAATATTTATTCCTGGTCCAGTGTTTGATAAAAAAGGACAAGCAAATTTCAAAGCTTATTTAGCAGGAGTTATAATAGAAAGTTCTGTAAATGGAAAAACAGAAACATTCAAGCAACCACAAGGAGTTTTTATTTATAATAACCAGCAAATTCCAATTCCTCTGAAATATATTTATGCCAACGGGAAAATTTTTGATTTTGGGAAAGGACTGGATTCAGTAGTTTATATTTTCCCTAAAATTAGCCAGAATAGTGCAGGGGGAATAAGTGTGGATACTTCTGGAGCAGTTATTTATTTGTCGCCGAAGGTTTCAAAAAGTTTGTTCGCACAGTTGTATCTTTTAGGCGATGCATTTGAAAATTATCCGACGCTGAAAGAAGCACATTCTGAATCAGATTACATTGTTAAAAGCCTTAGGTCGCAAGGACTGAATTTGGGGGAGTTTGTTTATTTTCAGGGTTTTAGAGGTCCAATAAAAATATGGGAAGTAAATTACCCTGAAGAAATTGTTGCTTATGAAGGGTTTACAAACCTTTCTGGAGGATATGCAAAATTTGATGATTTGGAGTTCAAATGAAATCTTCTAAAAAAAAACTTGCTCTTTTTTATCCTTGGATTAAGAGTAAAGGAGGATCAGAAAAAGTTATCTTGGAAATTTTAAAAAGCCGAAAATACGACGTGGATATTTATACATGGGTTTATGAGCCAGAACATTCTTTTGAAGATTTTAAAAAATTTAAGATAAATGTTATCGCTCCGAAATTTTTAAAAAAATTGGGAAAGTCCAAAATTTTGCGGGGACTTTTTTTTCCTGCAAGCATATTTTCTAAAATCCCCCTTGAGAAATATGATTCTTTTTTAATTTATACCGCTGGTGTTGGAGAGCTTATTGTTTTTAAAAATCACAAGCGAGGCAGAACATATATTTATTCCAACACCCCTCTCAGATATGCTTCAAAAGAAATAGTAAAATGGAATCTGAAAAACATCTACAAAAATCCTTTCTCAAAAATAATTTATTTATTATCGGTTAAAATTTACAATTTTTTCGAGAGAATGGCGTGGAAAAAAATTGACCGTGCGATTTTTATTTCAGAAGTCAGCAGGAAGAGAGCAATAGAGAAAAATTTGACAGGAGAGAATCTTTCAAAGATTGTATATCCTCCAGTAAATTTTCAAAATCAAAAAAAAGGAAAATCAGAAAGAGGAGAATATTTTCTGTATCTCTCCAGATTTAATGCTCCAAAAAGACAGGACCTTTTAATCAAAGCATGGGAAGTATTTTCGAAAAAGTATCCAAAAGAGAATCTGGTCTTGGCAGGGCATATTGAAAATAAAAAATATTTTGAAAAAATAAAGAAACTTGCGAAGCGTTCAGAGAATGTTCTAATTAAACCGAATTTAAGCGACAAAGAAAAACAAGAGTTATACACAAAATGCAAGGCAGTTATTTTTGTCCCTTTCAAAGAAGATTTTGGAATTGTCCCTTTTGAAGCACTTGCCTTTGGAAAACCGGTTATTGGCGTCGACGAAGGAGGATATGTAGAATTAATTAGAGACCACCCACAATTTTTTAAGATTAAGGAATTACATTCTCAAGAAAAAATGGTTGAAGAAATAAATAGGTGTCTGGAAAATTTTCTTAAATCAAAAAGTCATCCGCAAAAAAAGATTGTTTTTAATAAGATAACCTCTCGCAATTTTATAAAGGAGCTTGAAAAAATATTAGAATGAAAAAACTTGTTTCAGTTACGATTCCGACATTTAACTCGGAAAAAACTCTCGGAAAAACACTTGAGAGTGTAAAAAATCAAACTTGCAAAAATGTTGAAATAATTGTTATTGATAGTTATAGCAAAGACAGAACTTTAGAAGTCGCGAAAAAGTTCGGCGCAAAAATAATTATGTGCAAGGGAAAATTGTTAGAAGCAAGAATCTTGGGAGCAAAAAAAAGCAGAGGAGAATATGTGTTACTTCTTGATTCAGACCAGATTCTTGAAAAAACAGCGATAGAAAGAGCCGTGAAAAAAATGGAGTATTATGATTATTTATGGTTTTATGAGAGAGCCTACAATAAAGAAAAGTTTTTGCCGTCGCTGTATGACGCAGACAGAATTTTAGTCCAAAAATATCTTGATGAAGGGGTTGTTCTTCCGAGATTTTTTAAGAAAAGTTTATTATTAAAAGCGTTTAGTAAAATTCCAAAAGAACACATAAGTGTCTGCAGTGCGCAGGATCACATCGTTACAGATTATGAGATTAAAAAAATTTCCAATAGAATGGGGCAGGTTGAAAATGCGGTTTTTCATATTGAACCAGACAGTTTGATAAAATTGTTCAAAAAACAATATAGATGGGGCAAAACAACAAGAGATTTTTACGACAGAAATATTTACAGGGAACTGATTACGAAAAAAGACAAATTTAGAAAATTTTATATAGGTGATTTTGGATTGAGTGTTAAAAGTTTTATATTGAGAATTCTTAGAGGAATTCCATATAAAATGGGGTTTTGGTTTGGAAAATGGGAAAAAAAGTAGCAATTATCATCGCAACATATAATCAAGAAAAGCTGTTAAAAGAGTGCCTAATCTCTTTAAATTCCAAAACAGATTATAAAAATTATAAGATATTTCTAGTTGATGACAGTGGCAAAGGGAAGATTGGCAAAAAAATTATTAAAAAATTCAAAAAGATTGAAGTAATAAACACTAAGGGAAAAACCGGATTTAGCGGGGCGTACAATGTTGGAATAAAAAATTCACTAAAATGGAACCCTGATTATATTCTCCTTCTAAACGATGATACAGAGGTTATCGAAAAAAACTGGCTGAAAGAGATGATAAAAGTTGGAGAAAGTGAAAGTAAAATTGGAATTTTAGGTTGCAGAATTCTCTATCCTAACGGAAATTTACAAAGTTTAGGAGGACATATAAGAGGCTGGGAGATTACCAAAATTTCAAATTTTAAGGAAGGAGAAATTCTTGATGTAGACCACGTAATGGGAACTTTTTTGTTAATTAAAAAAGAAGTTATAGGGAGGATAGGACTACTTGATGAAATTTATAACCCTTATCTTTTAGAAGAAACAGATTATTGTTTGAGGGCTAAGAAAGAAGGATTTATCATAAAAAGCGTAAGTTCTGTTAAGATAATTCACAAAAAAAGCAAAACGATTCATACAGATGTGAATAATCGAAGGATGTTCGTTCGATTCAAGAATGATATAATTTTTTCTATGAGGCATCTGAAGAGTTGGAATAAATTCTTTAGAATTTTTATTTTTCTTCCAATAATTGCAATTTTCAGGAAAAGGCAAGATGAAGATGATTTAAAAATTAAAAATTTTGCCTTCAGAAAAGAAGCTATATCAAACATTTTTTTATTAATTAGTGCCTATGTTTATAGTTTAATCAAAATAAGAGAAATTTTATGGAGGAAAAATGAAAGAGTTTTTAAATAAGATTCGGGGAACAAGGAGAGGATACAATATTGGAAGAGACATCCTTTCAAACCAGTTTCTTACGAACAATTTATTATACAACAAACTCTATGATCATAAAATAAGAAATTCTATACGAAAACTTGAACGGAAATCTCCTCTTGGGATAGATATAGGAGTCACAAATGCATGTAATTCTGACTGCATAATGTGTCCTCATTCAAAGTTGAAAAAAATTGGAACAATGAATATGAATCTGTATAAAAAAATAATTGACAATTGTGCGCGATTAAAAATAAAAAATATTACTCTCTCATTTTTCGGCGAGCCACTTTTGGATAAAACACTTATTGAAAAAATAAAATACGCAAAAAAGAAAAATTTAATAGTCGCATTTTATTCAAATGCTTCTTTATTGACGGAAAAATGGGCAGAAGATTTGATTAAGTTGGGTTTGGATAGCATAACAATCAGTTTTGATAGTTATACAAAAAATACTTATGAGAAAATAAGGAAAGGATTGAAGTTTGATGTTGTTAAAAAGAATATTTTAAACCTTATAAAAATCAGGAAAAATTTTGAAAAGAAAGACCCTAAAATAAATTTAGTCTTGGTTGAGCTAGATGAAAATAAAAATGAAATTGATAAATTTTACGAGGAATGGAAGAGAAAAGTAGATAGTATCAATATAATCAATCTTAGGAATTGGGCAGGAGAGGTGAGCCAAAAATCTAAAAAGAGTTTTCACAACAAGGAGGGGCTAAAACGATTTCCGTGTAGTTTAATCTGGCAAAAAATGGTTGTTGACTGGAACGGGGAAGTTGTGCTATGTTGTGATGATTGGAATCACTCAGCGATTATAGGGAATTTAAAAAAACAAACAATTGAGGAAGTTTGGAAAGGAGAAAAACTCAGGAGAATTAGGGAAGCACACATAAAAAGAGAATTTAAAGATACCCCTCTTTGTGCGAAATGTAATAAAAAAACAATTTGGTGGTTAGTTAGCTAAATGAAAGATTTAAATTGTTTTTTTATCGGGGCAAATCACAATTTTTTAGGAGGGATAAGCCTGTTTCAGAGAAACCTTATTGAATATCTCAAATTAGTTTACCCAAAAGCAAAAATTACATTGGCTTATCCAAGCAAAGAAAGCGAAGTATTTTTTAAAGAGAGGGTAGAATACAGGGGATTAAAAACAATCTTTGAGGGACTGATAGGAGATTTGGTCTTTAATATGAAGGTTGTTTCTTTTCTCAAAAGAAATAATTTTGAAATAATAAACTCACATGCTATATGGGGATATTGGATGAATTTTTATAGAAAGCCAAAAGGACAAAAAATAGTTCACACTTATCATGGAGTTTCGTATTATTTCTTTAAAAATCACTTAAAGAGATTTAGTTTTTTTAAAAAAATTCTTTTCTCACCCTTACTTTTTTTTAGCTATTTTATAGAAAAACCTCCTGTGAAAAAAGCAGATAAGATTATTTGCGTCTCTGAAAAAGTCCGACGACAAGTTGAAAAATTATATGGGAAAAAAGGAAACATTGTCGTTATAAGGACGGGTGTTGATTTAAAAGATTTCAAATTCCGCGACAAAAAGAATATGAAAAAAAAATTGGGCCTTAAAATGGAGAATTTTTACGGACTTTACGTTGGGAGAGGAGGATATTGGACAAAAGGTTTGGACAGAGTTGTTGAGATTTCAAAGGAAATTTATAAGCAGGATAAAAGATATCGGTTAATTGTAGTCGGAGCAGATTATAAAAAGACAAAACATCTGCTTGATGAGAAATTCATCATTTATCGAGAGAAAGTTGAAAGGAAAGATATGCCTTATTATTATAATGCCTCGGATTTATTTTTTTGCATGTCCCGATATGAAGGGGGTGCACCAACATTGGTCGTTTCAGAAGCAATGGCTTCTGGATGCTTAGTTGTTTGCACAAAAAGTGCCGAGCAAGAAATAATTAAAGATAAAAAAAACGGATTGATTATCGAAGAGTTTGGAGAAAAAGAAGTGAGAAAAATTCTGGAAAATTTAGGCAATAAAAAAATTATTTCAAATGCTAAAAAAACCGTGGGAGAATTATCTTTGAAAAAGTGGGGAGAAAAATATTTGAACACATTATTAAAATGAAACCAAACATTACACAAGATACAAAAAATAATACTGAAAGAGGATTAGTGGCATTATCTTTAATAGAAAGAGATTCACATAAAATCCTCGAACTTGGCACAGGAAGCGGGGAGTTTATGTCTGAACTTAAAAAAAGAGGGCATAAGATAATTGGATTGGATATCCTTCCAAACAAAAATCTTTTAGAAAGAGGTTTTGACGTCAGAAAACATAATTTAAATGAGGGTCTTCCTTTTAAAAAATCTTCCTTTGATATAATAATCGGATTGGAAGTTTTAGAACATTTGTTTAATCCATATGAAATGATGAAAGAGATTAAAAGAGTTTTAAAACCACAGGGATATGCAATAATTTCGATGCCCAATACAGCAAGTATCTTTTCACGAATAGGGCAACTATATGAAAAGCGAATGGATCACCTTGATATTTATTGGCATCATTACCAACCAAGCATAAATTCGATAAGAAATTTGATTTCAAAAGAACTTAAAATTGAAAAAGAAATTTTTATATCTTCTTTTCGCAGATTGAGTATATTTAATCCTATTTTAAAAATCCTTCTGAGGTTAGATAAAAATGTATTTTGTGGGGATTTTATGGTTAAAGCAAGAAAAATAAAATGAAAAGTTTAGAAAAATGTGAAATTTGTGGAGAGAAGAATTTTGTATTTTTATTTGAAGAGGAAGATAAAAATCTTAGTATTCTGGGAAAATTTAAATTATACCAATGCAAAAATTGCGGATTAATCTTTTTGAATCCACAGCCAACTTACAAAGAATTTGAAAAATATTATCCTAAGAAAGAGTATTATTCTCTACAAGGCATAGATAAAAATTCCAGCAAAACAAAGTTAAAATTATTTCTGTACAGTTTATATTTCAACACAGAAAACAGGAATTACTTTCTTAAATTTATGTTTTTGCCGATAAAATTTATGATTCGCGGTACGATTATTAAAAAAAATGAAAAGATACTTGACGTTGGTTCTGGTGCAGGGCAGTTTTTATATGAAATGAAAAAATTGGGATTAAAAGTTTATGGTGTTGAGCCTGGAGAATTTAATGAAAAGGAAAATGAAAAATTGAATATAGAAAAATCTGATTTGATTGGCGCTAAATTTAAGGGAGAGTTTTTTGAGCTGATCACAATGAACCATGTTTTAGAACATATAACAAACCCTCGCGAAACATTAAAGGAAATTCATAGAATTCTCAGGAGAAAAGGGATATTTATCGTCGGTGTTCCTAATTATAATTCTCTGGCTTACAAGATGTTTGGGAAAAATTGGTATCAGTTGGATGTTCCAAGACATTTGTCCAATTATTCTGAAAAGATTTTGAAAAAACTTTTGATAGAGGAGAAGTTTAGAGTAGTGAAAATTAGGTATAACTCCAGACCAAGTCAGTTTGTTGTTTCTATGGAATATCTTTTTGAGAAGAGGTTTGGGAAATTTATGAAAGGATTTTTGACAATTGTCTTTTTACCGTTAACATGGTTAGTTAATTTATTAAAGAGAGGTGACCAGATGGAAATTTGGTGTGAAAAAAAGTAAGAATTATTCACAACTGAACTGTTTTAACCCAATATAAAATCCTAACTTATTTTGCTCAAACTGTTTCTCTCTATATTCTGCATTATCTTCTCTTCTTTGATTAATTGGGCATTCAGAGGCAGTCTCAATTATTTCTATGGGCATACGTAAGTTATATGCTCTTCCTGGAAGAAACATCACTGTTTGCCACCC